>RCMY010000406.1_pt1 | contig 40906 bp, 35 predicted proteins | sample 2041341 | NCBI WGS metagenome assembly RCMY01 (sample SAMN09708234, study PRJNA481090) | Marine sediment metagenome, whole genome shotgun sequencing project. | reverse complement strand
TTACGAAATACTTCGGGGATAACGCCTTTGTGCTCAATGGTCAAATAAGAAATGCAGCGTCTAGCGTCAAGCGTATATGGCGCAACGATAGCTTGAGTAGGACAAATACTAATACACGCGGTACACGAACCACATTGTTCTTCAACAGGCGTGTCAACGGGAAGTGGTATATTGATGAAGAGCTCACCTAAAAAAAACCATGAACCCGCATTTTGGTTAATGTATGCTTACCGGTCCAACCTAAACCTGCTTTTTCGGCTACGGCATGCTCTAATACTGGGGCCGAGTCAACAAAAGGGCGATAATCTAAGTCAGCACAGTGCTGTTTTATTTTTTCACCGAGTTGCTTTAAGCGGTTGCGCATTAGTTTATGATAGTCACGACCTAAGGCGTAGCGGCTAACATACGCGTTTTTGTCATTTTTTAGCTGATTAGCAAACCGCGCTTTCGGCGGTAAGTAGTTCATTCTTACACTAATAATTCGACACGTGTTAGGGTGCAATTTTTCAGGTGCAAGCCGTTTGTCGACATTGCGATTTAAATAGTCCATTTCACCATGAAAACCATTGGCTAGGTATGTTTTTAAAACAGTCTGATGTTGACTCATATCAATATCACTTATGCCAACTTGCTGAAAACCTAGCGCCTTGCCCCAAGCCTTGATATTGTTAGCCAATACAACAGCATCTACATTAACACTGGTTGATGCATCATTGTGCTGAAAGTGTGCAGAATCATGCGTTTGCACAATAGACGATGTGCCTACTTGGTTGTTGCTAATTTTACTTGAGGACATGCAATTATGTTACAAAAGAAACTTACCCCTAGTTTAGCACAGAAATTATATAGCGGGGATCAAGTCAGACAACTCGAGGCTCAAGCCGCACACGTGACTGGTATTGAGATGTATACCCTTATGCAACGTGCAGGCGCTAGCGTATACGAGCACTGCGTCGCGTTATTTCCAAAGGTTACTCAATATTTAGTTATGGTGGGCGGCGGAAACAACGCGGGTGACGGCTATGTTACAGCTCTTGCTGCGCGCAATGCTGGTAAACAAGTCATATTATGTGCAATTGATCCTACACAAAAACTTAAAGGCGATGCTGCCAAAGCGCAACAAGCATGGTTAAATGCTGGGGGCCGAATAGAAACATTTTCGGAAGAAAAAGTTGAACAGGCACAGATAATCGTCGATGGACTATTAGGCACGGGTATTAGCGGCTCAATTCGAGCAGAATTTAAGAAAGTTATTGACACTATAAATGTAGCTAACGTACCTATTATTAGCATTGATGTACCCAGTGGACTAAACGCTAATACCGGTGCTTCTTTAGGCGACTGTATTCACGCGACCGCAACGGTTACTTTTATCGGCATAAAACAAGGCTTAACAACCGGCGCGGGTAAGCAAGCTTGTGGACAGCTTATTTTTGAAGATTTAGGCGTAGGACAAGCGTTTGCAGATATAGCACAAAGTACTGCTAGCTTGTTAGAGTTTGAGAACTGTCAAGGTTTGCACGCGCGTGCTCTCAACAGTCATAAGGGCACATATGGTCGTTTGTTATGCATTGGTGGCAATAAAGGAATGCCAGGGTCTATTCGCATGACAGCCGAAGCTGCTTTAAGAACAGGGGCAGGGCTTGTCAAAGTCTATACGCATGAAGATTCTATTTTACCTATTTGTAGCGGCCGACCTGAACTAATGGTCACTAGTAATGCTCTAAAAGACGAATTAAACTGGGCAAGCTGTATCGTAATAGGGCCCGGTTTAGGACAAGATGAATGGAGTGAAAACACCTTTAACGAGGTGTTGAACCATGTTCAGCAACATCCCAAACCAATAATAATTGATGCTGACGGACTTAATTTATTATCGCACATTGGTAGCATAAGTGTATTGCCTGACTGTGTTATAACACCTCATGTGGGAGAAGCATCTCGTTTGTTGAAAGTGCCTGCTAATGAGATTGAAAGCAATCGCTTTGTTTACGCGAGGAAGTGCGCCCTACATTATCATGCTACCTGTATCTTAAAAGGTGCAGGCAGTATTATTGATATTCAAGGTCATGCATGGGTATGCGGTCATGGAAATCCAGGTATGGCAACTGCCGGAATGGGTGATGTACTAGCAGGAATTCTAGGTGGATTAATGGCACAAGGCTTAGAAAAAAATGCGGCGTGTCAATATGGTGTGTCGATTCATGCTAAAGCGGGTGATATAATGGCCGATAAATTTGGACAACGCGGTCTTCTTGCAACTGATCTGTTTGATACCGTAAGAATGTTAGTAAACGAATTACAATGAAAATTACGCAGTATTGCGCAGAGCAAACCAATACACATGAATTAGCGAGTGCCCTAGGCAAGGCTTTTCAAAAAATAGGCTATGGCGGCACTTGTACTTATTTGCAAGGCGAACTTGGCGCAGGCAAAACAACCTTTTGTCGATCGTTACTACACAGTTTAGGCCATGTTGGCAAAGTAAAAAGCCCAACCTATACTTTAGTAGAGCCTTACGAATTAGGCGAGATTACGCTTTATCATTTCGACTTGTATCGCTTGAACGATCCTGAAGAGCTGGAATTTATGGGTATTCGTGACTATTTCTCAGCGTTTACAGCGAGTTTAGTAGAATGGCCAAATAAAGGGCAGGGATTACTGCCTAAGGCCGATCTTATTATCGATCTTCAATATCATGACCAAGGTCGCATGATAACAATTGAAGGCCAATCCGTATTTGGTCAGCAATGCGTAACACAACTTTTGGATGGAATTTAATGAAGCGAATGTTTTATCTTTACTGTTGCTTATTCTTATTGAGTGTTTGGGCAACTAACACACAAGCCGCTTCTAGTAAGATTAAAACCATCCGGTTTTCTGATACGAGCGAGCTTGCGCGCATTGTTATTGATCTTGAAAAAGACCCTACCTATTCTTACTTTACGCTGGCGGGGCCCAATCGCGTGGTTATTGATTTACAAGATGTGAATAGAGATTATGATTTATCTTTAGTGGGAATTAAAGGCAATAAAGTTAAGCGTATTCGCCACAGCTCACCTAAATCAAGAGGTGATACGCGGATTGTTATCGAAACCAGTAAAAAATTAAATCCTCGTTTATTTACCTTAGCTCCAAATGATTCGGGTACTAATAATCCATACCATAGGTTAGTCATCGAGTTAATTGATCCTAACCCAGCAGCACCAGCGCAGGCCTTAAGTAATCAATCAACTAATTCGCAAGGACCAGACCGTGACCAAGATATCATTATTGTCATTGATGCGGGTCATGGTGGTGTCGATCCCGGTTCGATTGGTCCCACAGGGACTTACGAAAAAAATATAACGCTTAGTATTTCTAAAATGCTTGCCAAAAGAATTAACGATGAGCCCGGGTTAACAGCGGTATTAACCCGCAAGGGGGATTATTACATATCTCCTAATGACCGTCCGAAGTTAGCCACGAAAGCGAAAGCTGATTTACTAGTATCCATACACGCCGATGCATTTACCACGCCGCAACCACGAGGCGGCTCGGTATGGGTCTTGTCAAAAGGACGTGCGGACAGTGAACTGGGTCGTTTATTAGAACAAACCGAACGAAGCTCAGAATTGCTTGGACCAGCGGCCGACGTGATTGAAGATCGTGATACGGAACGATACTTTGCCGAAACGATTCTTAATATGTCCATGGATTTATTTCGAGCGCTAAGTTATGAGCTGAGTCATGAGATTATAAAAGATATGAAACAAGTGACAAAGATGCATAAAAGAACACCGCAAAGTGCAAGTTTAGCAGTATTAACAGCGGCAGAAACACCGTCAATATTGGTTGAAGTTGGCTTTATTTCTAACCCCCAGGAAGAAAAAAATCTTAATTGGGAGAAGCATCGTGAGCAGCTGTCCAATTCTATGTTCACTGCAATTACTCGTTATTTCAAAAAAACGCCTCCTGACGGCACGCTGTGGGCAAAGTGGAAACACCAAGAGCCCTTTAAGCACACTATTGCAAATGGTGAATCGCTTTCAATATTAGCCCAGCGGTATGGTGTGAGTGTTCGCGAACTAAAAACTCAGAATAATCTACGTAATGATTTAGTGCGTATTGGTCAAGTATTAACGATACCCAAATAGGTAATGACAATTTACGATAGCTGATCTTTTCATGGTAACAAAGTAAACTAGCCGTAATTCTATAAAAACTAATTATTATATTCGGGTATGATGACTAAAATGTCAGAAATTGTATCAACACCCATGTTTACAAACAGACCTATACAAATTCTATCACCGCAGTTAGCGAACCAAATCGCTGCGGGTGAGGTGGTCGAGCGTCCTGCTTCTGTAGTGAAAGAATTAGTCGAAAATAGTATTGATGCGAACGCGACACAAATTCATATTGAAATAGATCAAGGCGGTCAAAAACGAATTCTGATCCGCGACAATGGCGACGGTATAAGTAAAGAGCAGCTCACACTTGCATTAAGTCGCCACGCAACAAGTAAAATCGCGAATATTGATGATCTTGAGCATATCACTAGCATGGGATTTAGAGGCGAAGCGCTTGCTAGTATTAGTTCAGTTAGTCGTTTAACCTTAACCTCTAAACCTAAACGCCAAAGTGAAGCTTGGCAAGCGGTTGCAGAGGGCCAGCAAATGGTTGTAGAAATCACGCCTGCTGCTCATCCTGATGGTACTTCTATTGAAGTTGTTGACTTGTTCTTTAATACACCCGCTAGGCGTAAGTTTTTGCGCACAGGCAAAACCGAATTTCAACATATTGAAAATATCGTTAAACGAATAGCGCTTACGCGCCCAGATATACAATTTGTTTTAGTGCATAACCAAAAGGTGTGCTATCGATTTGCGTCTGTTACATCACTACCTAAGCGAATTGAACAGGTTTGCGGCAAAAAAATGCTAGAACAATGTGTGCAGGTCGAGTATCAATATGAAGGAATTACGCTACAAGGCTGGTGCAGCAAGCTTGGATTGGGTGTCGCTAATCGTGATTATCAGTATACGTTTGTGAACGACCGCATGATGAAGGATAAACTTCTCAGCCATGCGCTAAGACAGGTATATGAAGATACCTTGGGGCCGCAAAGCTTTGCCGCTTACGTGTTGTATCTGAAAATGCCGCCCGAACAGTTAGATGTTAACGTGCACCCGGCTAAACACGAGGTGCGTTTTCATCAGGCCAGACAAATTCATGATCTTGTATTTAAGGCGGTTAGTGATGCACTTGGACAAGGTCTAAACTCTGATCATAACTGTCAACCAACACATGATTATATTATGCCTCTGATAACTGAGGATAAAGATCAAAATGTAAGCGCGTCACAACAAACTGGCTTCGGTAAAACTTATAAAGCTGGCGGCCACGGCTATCAGTCAAATTCTCCATCGCGCGGACAAATTTGTGCTAGTCATGAATTTTATCAAAGTGTTAACGATACATCGTTACGAAATATTGGCAACGTAGCACCAAATAATAGCGATGAAACCGATACTAAGAGTTATCAAAGCGAGGCTCAAGATGAAAGTCACGTTAGCGCTGACCATGCATGTTTGTATAATGCCCCTTATCTTGTGTTTTCGACATCAAATAAACTGACAATATTACATATCAAACATTTGTTGAGATTGTTAATTGAACAAGGTCTTAAACTATCAACCCTTGCGCAACCATTATTGATGCCAGTATCGATTAATAAGCCAGATGCGTTTTTTCACAGCGTCAATAGTGACCAAATTAAGTCACAAGTTGTCAATCTCAAAAATCCGTTTCACTTCATCAATCAATTTCATTTTTTAATTGAGCAGAGCCACAAAAAAGTTTTACTTAAACAAGTCCCGTCCGAGTTACGCCAATTGCCATGGGCGAATATATTCCCACACATCAACTTTTCTACACTTAGCGATAAGCATCATAGCGAGGAAATAAATGAATGGCTAAGCGGCGAAATTGGACAAGCTTGGTGTCATTGCCTTTTACATCAAAACCAAGGGATTTCTTCATCTATGTTGAAAACATGGTTATCAAAAATTGAGGCTACCAGTTTGCGCTTAGCATTAACTAAGTATGCGAAAATCTTGGAATTACATGAATGGATGCAGCATGAGCAGTAAGCTCATTAGGCCGCCTTTAAGCACTGTATTATGTATTATGGGGCCAACCGCCTCTGGCAAAACATCCCTTGCCATAGAAGCCGCTAAGACTTTAAACGGTGAAGTGATTAGTGTTGATTCTGCACTTATATATATTGATATGAATATTGGCACCGCCAAACCTAGCATCACTGAACAAGATGGTGTAATGCATCATCTAATAGACCTTATCAGTCCTGAAGTAACTTATAGCGTGGCAGACTTTGTTAAGGATGCAAACACGGCTATCGAGTCAGTGCTCAAGCGCGGCAAACTACCGATATTAGCAGGGGGAACAATGATGTATTTCAATGCCCTAATTAATGGTTTAAACCAACTTCCCGCTGCCAACATTAAAATACGAGAGCAACTCAATCAAATGGATCAAGCGCATCGACATTCAAAGCTGCTTGAAGTGGATCCTACAAGTGCGGCGCGAATTCATTCTAGCGACACTCAACGCACTATTAGAGCCTTAGAAGTATTTATATCGAGCGGAAAACCCCTAACGCATTGGCAGCAGCAAGACAAAAAACGTCTACCTTATAACTTTACGCAATTTAGCATAATGCCTAATGAGCGTCGTGATTTACACAAATCTATCGAAAGAAGATTTGATAAAATGCTAAGTGATGGATTGCTTGATGAAGTCAAATTTTTACAACAAAAATATCGACTAAACCCTGACTTACCCTCTATGCGCAGCGTGGGCTATAGACAAGTATTGCAGCACATTAATGGCGAATTATCGGTATCAGAAATGCGCGAGCGCGGTATCATTGCCACACGTCAGTTAGCCAAGCGACAAGTGACTTGGTTACGCGGTTGGAAAGAGATACACCCACTTGAATCAGCCGACCCTCAAAATCTTACTCGACTTATTCAAAAAGTGGGTGCAACATAACACACAATTAGGTAGACTTAAGAAAGTCATGTTGAACCATCACATAATAAAAAAATAAGGATGACTAATGGCAAAAGGTCAATCACTACAAGACCCATTTTTGAATGCACTTAGAAAGGAAAGAATTCCTGTTGCCATATACCTTGTAAACGGTATTAAGCTACAAGGGCAGGTTGAATCGTTTGATCAGTTCGTAGTTTTACTGAAAAATACTGTAAGCCAAATGGTGTATAAGCATGCTATTTCTACTGTAGTGCCGTCGCGCGCTATTAGTATGCCCACTAATCACCCTGAAGATGGCTCACAAGAATAATTAGTTTGGAGTATATATTTGTTTGATCGTTATGAAGCCGGCGAACAGGCTGTTTTAGTACATGTCGATTTTTCAGACGAGCAAAACAAAGAAGATATAGACGAACTACAATTGTTAGTATCTTCAGCCGGAGTTACAAATACCGGTATTGTCACAGCTTCGCGCAAGGCGCCTCACGCAAAGTATTTTGTGGGAAGCGGCAAAGCGCAAGAAATTGCCGATACCGTTAACGCTCTAAATGCCGATGTGGTTATTTTTAATCACGCGCTATCGCCATCCCAAGAGCGTAATCTGGAAAAACTCTGCTTATGCAGAGTGCTCGATCGCACCAGTCTTATTTTAGATATATTCGCACAAAGAGCACGTACTCACGAGGGTAAATTGCAGGTTGAATTGGCGCAGTTGCGTCATCTTTCAACTCGACTTATTCGCGGTTGGACGCATTTAGAACGACAAAAAGGTGGTATAGGTTTGCGTGGGCCGGGTGAGACGCAACTTGAAACCGATCGTCGACTACTGCGTGCGCGTATCAAATCCATCCAAAAACGTCTTGAGCGCGTGCAAAAGCAACGTGAGCAGGGGCGAAGATCACGTATACGAGCAGAGATACCTACATTGTCTTTAGTGGGGTATACTAACGCTGGCAAGTCAACTTTATTTAATACCATTACTGATGCAGGTGTGTATGCTGCGGATCAACTTTTTGCAACACTAGATCCTACATTGCGTAAAATTGAACTTGCTGAAGTTGGTCATGCCATTTTAGCCGATACAGTAGGCTTTATTCGCCATTTACCTCATGATTTGGTCGCCGCGTTTAAAGCAACATTACAAGAAACCCAAGAAGCAACTTTATTACTGCATGTAGTCGATTATTCTGATGATCAGTATCGCGAAAATATGGACCAAGTAAATGACGTTCTAACAGAAATTGAAGCGGATGAAGTTCCACAACTTATTATATGTAATAAGATTGATCGCTTAGAGGGCGTTGAGCCAAGGATTGATCGAGATGATGAAGGCCGCCCTATTAGAGTGTGGTTGTCAGCACAACAAAATAAGGGCATTGATTTATTAAAAACTGCCCTCACTGAATGTTTACGTAAAGAGATGGTAAACTACACCTTAAACGTGCCAGCGAGTGATGGCAAAGTTCGTGGCATGTTGTTTGAATTAAACTGTATTAATCAAGAGCACTATTTAGAAGAAGGCGACTGGGTAGTCGATATTACTATGCTGGCGTCGGATTGGCACAGATTAGATAAAAAAACAGAACATAGATTGAGCGAATACGTTCAGCGATGAGCAATTTAGTAGGTTTTAGTTTACGAATGTCGAGCAGTTAGTAACATTTATATTTTATTTTTCATAAATCTATTCGTGTAGCGAAAGAGTATAAACACGGTAGACCTTAACCTTCGGAGTGAATTATGGCTTGGAATGAGCCGGGTGGTAATAAAAACGACCCATGGAAAAATCGTGGTGGTAAAGAGCAAGGGCCACCTGATATTGATGATGTGCTGAAAAATTTGTTTAGCAAATTTGGGAAAGGCAATAAAGGTGGCGACGGTGGCGATGGAAAGCCTTCAGGTCCAACCTTAACGGGCAAGAGCATAGGCTTAATTGTCGTTATTGCATTATTAATCTACGCAGCTAGCGGGATTTACACAGTTAAGGAAGCCGAACGTGGTGTTATTTTGCGTTTTGGTGAATTCCACGCATTGGCGCAGCCAGGTTTGCAATGGCGTTTACGTTTTATTGATGAAGTCGAGCCAATTAACATCCAAACCATTCGTGCATTAGGCTCAACTGGATCAATGCTGACTGAAGATGAAAACGTAGTAAGCGTGGAAATGGAAGTCCAATATCGCGTAGTAGATCCACAGCAGTGGCTGTTCTCTGTGGTCGATCCACAGCAAAGCTTATCGCAGGCGTTTGATAGTGCTATTCGTTATGTAGTTGGTCATTCAAGAATGGACCAAGTGCTTACTGACGGTAAAGAAGTAGCACGTCAACGCGTTCTAGAAGAGTTACAGGGCATTATTGAACCATACAAGTTGGGTGTTTCATTGCTTGATCTTAACTTTACAAACGCTAGGCCACCTGAACAAGTTCGTGATGCGTTTGACGATGCTATTGCAGCCCAAGAAGATGAAGAGCGTTTCATCCGCGAAGCCGAAGCATATGCGCGTGAAATAGAACCTAGAGCACGTGCTCAGGTTAATCGCATGAACGAAGAAGCGCAAGCTTATAAAGAACGTTCTATACTTGAAGCGCAAGGTGAAGTGGCGCGTTTTGAAGAATTGCTACCACAATATGAAGCCGCACCAATTGTAACGCGTGAACGTATATATATAGAAACGCTTGAGAGTGTATTTTCTAATACTACTAAAGTGATGATTGATACTGAAGGCAGTGGCAATATGATGTATTTACCACTTGATCAGATTATGAAACGCCAAGGTGAAAATGAATCTACGGGTACTAGTGGTGCACTAGAAGGATTACGTAATCAAGGTGTTGATACACAAAATCAACTACCGCAGCAATCGACGAATAACCGACCTATTTCGCGTCAAGGGAGAAATTAATCAATGAAAAATTTATCTATTATCATTGTGATATTAGCTGTCTTAATTGGCTTTAGCTCACTGTTTGTTGTAAAGGAAGGTACCCGCGCGATTGTTATCACTTTTGGTAAGGTACAACAAACGCCCGAAGGTATTACCAAGGTATACGAGCCAGGCTTACATTTTAAACTACCAATCTTTGATAGAGTGCAGCCGCTTGACGCGCGCATCCAAACGCTTGATGAACGCGCTGACAGATTCGTTACGATTGAAAAAGAAGATTTGATTGTTGATTCTTACGTAAAGTGGAGAATACGCGATTTTGAAAACTATTTTCTATCTACCAGCGGCAACAAAATGCAAGCAGAATCGTTGCTTAAGCAGAAAGTTAATAACGGTTTACGCGCAGAGTTTGGTACACGTACGATTCAGCAAATCGTTTCTGGTGAACGTAGTGAGCTAATGGATTCTGCCATGAAGGAAGTAGGCGGCACGACTAAAGAATTAGGCATTGAAATTATTGACGTGCGAGTTAAAAAGATTAACTTACCTGAAGAAATCAGCATTTCAATATTCAATCGTATGCGTGCAGAGCGAGCAGCAGCAGCCAGAGAATATCGTTCAGAAGGTAAAGAGCAAGGCGAAATCATTAAAGCTAATATTGACGCAAGAGTAGAAGTAATGCTTGCAGATGCAGAGCGTAATGCAAGGCAGTTACGCGGTGAAGGTGATGCTCAAGCTGCACAAATATATGCACAAACCTATAGTAAAAATGCCGAATTCTATAGCTTCTTACGTAGTATGGATGCCTATCGCAACAGCTTTAATAACAAACAAGACGTGTTAGTTGTTGAGCCAGACAGTGACTTCTTCCGATACTTGAACAATAGTTCAGGCAAACGTAAATAAATAGTTATTAGTGCAATACAGCGAATTAAACGGAGCCGAAAGGCTCCGTTTTTGCGTTAAGGGCCCAGTCGCTATATGCCATTCTGTTTTTATATAAGCACTTATTAATTTATAGAGGTACACTGGGGTATGTACATTATTCTAATATACCTTTTAATCGCAAACGGAGAAAAACATGAAGCCTGAAACGATAGCTTTGCATGCTGGCTATACTAGTGAACCCACCACCAAAGCCGCCACTACACCAATTTATCAAACTACGTCTTTTACCTTTGATAATACTCAGCACGGCGCTGACCTTTTCAACTTAGCCGTGCCAGGAAATATCTATAGCCGGATAATGAATCCTACCAATGCGGTTCTTGAGCAACGGGTTGCAGAGCTTGAAGGCGGTATTGGTGCATTGGCAGTAGGCTCGGGAATGGCCGCTATTCGATATGCAATTGAAACCATCGCAGAAGTGGGTACTAATATTGTAAGCTCTAGCCAACTGTATGGTGGTACTTACAACTTATTTGCACACACCTTCCCGCGCCAAGGCATAGAAGCTCGTTTTGCAAAAGCCGATGATTTTGATGCAATAGCTGCGCTAATTGATGAAAATACCCGCGCTCTATTTTGTGAGTCAATCGGCAATCCCGCAGGCAACGTAGTGGATATCCAAAAATGGGCTGATATCGCACATGCAGCAGGAGTTCCTTTAATTGTAGATAATACGGTTGCCACACCCATACTATGCCGAGTATTTGATTTTGGGGCTGATATAGCGGTGCATTCGTTAACCAAATATATTGGCGGGCACGGAACCACAATAGGTGGCATAGTGGTTGATTCTGGAAAGTTTGACTGGGCGGCTAATGGTGAGCGTTTTAAAATGATGACAACCCCCGATCCTTCCTATCATGGTGTGGTATACACAGAAGCGCTTGGCGAGGCTGCGTATATAGGCCGCTGCCGTGTGGTTCCCCTGCGTAATACAGGTGCTGCGTTGTCTCCCAATAGCGCATTCCAAATCATGCAAGGACTAGAGACTCTGTCACTTCGCATGGAAAGACATTGCGAAAATGCAGAAAAAGTAGCGGCTTATTTAGAAAATCATGAAGCCGTAAGCTGGGTCAATTATGCGGCATTGCCAACCAGTAAATATTACGATACTTGTCAACGTATATGCGGTGGCAAGGCGTCGGGGATTGTTAGCTTTGGCATTAAAGGTGGTATAGAATCAGGCGCAAAGTTTATAGATGCACTTGAGTTAATACTTCGGTTAGTCAATATTGGTGACGCTAAATCGCTAGCCTGCCATCCTGCAAGCACGACACATCGTCAACTTGATGCTAAAGAACTTGAAGCCGTTGGTGTGTCCGAAGATATGGTTAGAATATCTGTGGGCATAGAGCATATTGACGACATAATTGCAGACATTGAACAAGCGCTCAGCGCTAGTCAGTCTTAAATTAAGCGTTCATCTTTTATATTTAAAAATAAGCGCTTGAACTCGCCAACGGGCATTGGTTTCGAATAAAAGAAACCTTGGGCCCGATGGCAGTTATTAGCGATTAAAAAATCTTGTTGTTCTTTATTTTCAATACCTTCGGCAATAATATCTAACTTTAGCTTTTGTGCCAAAGCAATTATTGCACTAACAATGGCGCCGTCATCTTCACTCGAGTTTACATCTTTAATAAAGGCTCTATCAATCTTAAGCGTATCAATAGGTAAATGCTTTAAGTAGGCGAGCGAGCAATAGCCAGTGCCAAAATCATCTACTGAAATTGATAATCCGTGACGCTTTAAATCATGTAGAAACGTACTCACTTTTTGATAGTTATTGATAAGTACGCCTTCAGTGACTTCAAGTTCTAGCAGGCTAGCATCGATTTGCACTAAGTCGATGTTTTCTTGAATAAAGTTAATTAAGTCAATGTCATGTATTTGGTTAGGTGAAAAGTTAATGCTTATGGGAATACTAATGCCTAAATCTTGCAATTCTTTGGTTATTTCACAAGAGCGCCTAATAACCCAGCGACCAATGCTATTGATACTATTTGAAGATTCTGCAATGGGAATGAACTCAGCCGGCATTACAAGTTCTCCGGCATGATGCCATCTGATTAAAGCTTCGGTTTTAACGATCAGTTTAGAATGTAAGTCGTAAATTGGCTGTAAATATAGTTCTAATTCGTCATTCTCAATTGCGGTTTTCAGTGCCTCCTCTAGCATTAAGCGCCGTATCGAAACCGCCTTAAGCGCTTCGTTATATACTTGTATAGAGACATTTGCGGTTGCTTTCGCGAAGCTTAACGCTAAGTCGGCGTTGTTTAACAAGTCTTCCGCTTTTTTCGCATCTGCCGGATATTGAGTCATCCCCATTTTTAGAGGTAATTCACAGCGGCGGTTGTCTAATGTGTAGAATGGTTCTGAGCAGGCATTAAGTATGCTGTAAGCAAAAGTATAAGCTTCTTCAGCAAACGTCTCGTTGTTCGTGGTTTTATTATCTTTGTTGTATCTGCGAATAATCATAAACTCGTCAGCACCAATACGAGTCACAAAATCGTCTTCGGCTAACTCTCTAGCAATGCGCTTGGAAATTTGTATGAGTAATTCGTCGCCCTCTAGATAGCCATAGAGTTCATTAGCATTTTTGAAATTAACAATATCAATACTTACTAAGTAAAAGGGGCGTTGCTGAGAAATACACTGTTGTAATTGTTGCCAAAAATATTGTCGATTGGGTAAGCCAGTTAATGGGTCATGTAGGGCAAGTTCTTCATTGGATTGAAGCAGGTGTTTTATACGAGTTTGATCATTAATACTGACGATCCAATGGCTATTTTTGCCTGTTGCATCTAATACAGGATATAGATTGACCTGCATCCATTTACTCGCCAGCGGTGGCCTATGCCAAAAAAGTTCTCCTTGCCAAGACTTGGAATCTGAATAGAACGTTTTTTCTGGATATTGGCGTTTCATCAATTTTTGAATCATGTCAAATAGTTGATTCTGTTCACTTTTAAAAGTTAAATCAAATATTTCAAAAGAGGCTGGATTCGCATCTAATACATTGTGTTCAGCATCTAAAATAAGAATACCAATGCTAGCATAACGAATTGCTTCGTGCAGGGGCAGTCTGTCATGATTGTTGCTCCCATCAAGTAATATAGATCGTAATCGTTGATTCAAATAGTCATGACGCTCAATAACTTCATTATTAGAAAGTGTTAATTCGCGTGCCATTTGTAATGTTTCTTTTTTTTCATGATACATTTGCTCAGCGTTACGAATTACGAGATAACGTTCGCCATCAAGAGAGCTTGCATAAGCTTCAAGATACAGTGTTACCAGTCCTATTTGTTCAGTCCAAATGCCACTTTTAACCTGTCCATGGGATTGAGTACGCCAAAATTCTTCGGCGTCGATTAAGAAATCTATCAAAAATATATAATTGCTATCGAGACTGATTGTGTCTCCATGCTTTTTACTGGGGAAAAGCGTTGTAATCCAATCGCCAGCACTGTCTTCTAGCACAAACACATTGTTGTCTGTGCGCGTTAAAATTGCACAGTCAACGATTCCTAAAGTCCGTAAAATGGAAAGATTCATTATTTACAAATTAGTTGTGCAAGTGATTTGAAAATGTCATCGACTGATTTGCCTGTTTTAGCACTAGTAAAATGAACCGCTTCGAATTGCTTTCCACTTACTTCCAACACATTATTGTCCCACGTTTGTGACGCAGGTAAATCAGTTTTATTAACCGCCAGTATTGCCGGAATGTCGTTTGCTTCTTTTGCTAAAGACAGAATTTCCATGGCTTCTGCTAACGACGAAAAGCGCGTGTGATCCGTAACTATTATCATGCCTGATGCTCCTCTTAAATATCGTGGATTAAAGCCACAATATTGATCGATTCCTTCTAAATCCCAAATCATTAATTGCACAGGTGTTTCAAGATCAATAACTTTTTTGTCAACCTTAACGCCAATTGACGTAAGATATTTATCAGAAAAAATGCCTTCAACGTACTGTTTGATCAGACTGGTTTTACCAACACCGGAAGCTCCTAATATGCAAATTTTTTTCTGCAACATAACTGCGTATACAACTTATCAAAGGGTTATTGTTTATTTAATATTACATTAATAATCGCTTTGCGAATATTAGTATCTGTTGGGGTATCAGCTATTATGCCTAAGCCAGAAGTCATTATCTCTTCTCTGTTGATACCCAAGGCCACTAAGGCGTTGGCTGTATTTAGCGCGCGCTTGACACTTAAGGCTTGGTTTACCTCGCGATTACCGATATTGTCGCTAGCCCCTAACACCAGTAATTTCACACTAAGATTGAGCTCGTCTGCAAAACTAATAACATCTTTATATAACTCTACAACTTTTTTCAATTTTTCCATTTCTGCAAGCGGTACTTCTGCACTTGCAAAATCAAACGTAATTTGTAGCTGATTAATGCTGCCGCTATGCAGTGCAAGAATCCGTTCAGTCACGTGTTCATCACTTAGTGTATTTTTAGTTTCGTTAAATTCAACACTTAATTCAAGCAGTGAAACACCTTGAATGTCGTTGAGTTGCGAATTTAACAGTAAAGCCTGAGCAGAAGACAGTGTACCCGTAATCTGCCCTAATTCTGGATTAAATACAATAGCAGATAACTCATTAGAGTTTTGTCTAGATAAATTAAAACGATCTATAAGTGCAGTTACTTGCTTTTTAATAACGGGAGAATCCAATGAAATAAAGGGAATTTGATGAACCTTGACCCAATTCTGGAATTGATCAGCTTTAATATTACTCTGTTTTATCCAATCACTTATTGGAATTGACCTCGGATCGCGTAATAAAGTCAACTCAATGTCGTGCACACCCTCGTTATGTACGCGATTAATTACCATACCTTGATTTGTAGGTAACTGATAAAGCATGTCAATAAGATGAGACGTTTGCCATTTAACAAAACTGTAGTAAGCAATCCCAGCAAAAACCGAAAAAATTAATAAAAGAGCTAGCCATGGTTTTTTGTTGCTCTGACTTTGATTTTTTTCCTCAGCAAGTAAACATTCTTCTAAATCTTCAGTTGTTGTTTCAAAAGTAGAAACATCCCCGGTAAATTTCTGTAAATTGGGTAGGTGAAACGTTTGAATACGCTCTAGAGTAGATTGTAATTTGTCTTTGGCTGTAGGCGATATATTACCCGTTACCGCCGCCACTAATAGTGCTTGCGGCGCTTGTTTTATATACAAGGTAAAGTTGTCTGTTTTTATTTCATCAAGTTCTTGTTTTTGGCCATTTCTATTTTCCGCTATAGACGGTTTAAATGAGTCACTTACAAAATCTGAAATAGCTGATAACATAGAAGAAACAACGTCTGAGTTAGTGTTATCATCACCGTTCCCACTCACAGAATTAAGTAAAATGCCGGTTTCTCTATGAATAAGTAAAACCTGATGCACTTGATACACATAAATTTGTGACGCCACATATCTGGAATAACTAAGGCCTGATTGCCATGCTTTGAAGCGCCAAGATACACTTTTTAAAGTAACACTGTGTCCAATTATCTCATTGGTTTTTTCAATAAAATCACGTATAAAAGAAATACTAAACTTGCGTACCAAGTCACCCACTAAGGGATACAAATAATCAATATATTGATTGCGCTGGGTTTCAAAAGATTTTGCAACCGATAGCTCAACAATAGGATCTAAAATCTTTCTGACACTGTTGTCGTTATTTTGCCTGTCATAAAGGGCTTCGCTGATAACACTTGCTACATGTTCTCGTGCTCGTTGCGTTTGTGCGGCGTCGGCTTGTGCAAAAGCATCTGCATTGATTATATGACGAATAGTCTCTAAATCTTTATTAGCCTGCTCGTTTACTGATTGTGCATCAGTAAATTTTGGCTTATTTACGTCATTAAGCGGTGGCTGTTTATCATTCATTAGTTAGTCACTGTTTGATTAACCTAATCGTCGGCGTCGAGATTACTGGCCATGGTTGCTAATAACTGAGCGAGTGTTTTCCTGTCGGTTTTTGAACTTGTTAAATCATTCGTAACGCGTTCAAGTTGCGCAATAATTTCTTTCATAGCAGTATCTGCAGATACTTCTAGCCGACTTACTTCGTCGTCGATTCGCTTATGAAGTATATCAGAATCATCTTTACCTGCGTTTTCAGCCATCTCTAATTGACTTAACAGCCTGTTATTCGCCTCTTCAAAAGCAATGCGATTATTTTCACGCGAACTGTCTACTTCAGCAATGGATGATTGCAAAGTGGCAGAAAGGCTTGCTAATTGTTGGCTAATATTCTGATTCATACTGTGCATGTCTTGTTGAATCTGATGTGTCATTGCCTCTATTTTTTCGCTAAGATCTTGATGCGAAACTACAATTTTTTGCTCCAACTCGACTTTGGCTTGTCCAAAAACAAGCAGTCTTAATTGTTCCAACTCATCAAATGAATCATTTGAGGCATCTTCTTTTATCGAGGGCGTTTTGTTCGCCATATGCAAATCCATCCATAAACTGTGTTTCTTTCATTTAAAAGTGACTTTTAATTATTTCGCGCAAATAATTAAAACATTACATTAATTTACCCCAACAACTATTACTTAGTTTAGATGATTTTGACAGTGTTTTTGTGTAAATAAGCTTGCATTAAATCAATTCAAATGAATTTTTACGAATATGCGCTGAAAAAATACCAGAATTTTGTTAATATTTAGTTTTTAAAATATGCAAAGTTTCAATGATAAACATCATTTCGATTACATAAAGAGGTTGTTTTGTCACAAAATAATAATAATAAAAATACGAAAGTGGCTACTGTGCCAAACAACCAGCAGCCTGACGGTTGGTTTTCTAGATTTTTAGCCACGGTTGAATGGTTAGGCAATCTACTCCCACACCCCATAACGCTATTTGCATCGCTTGCCATATTTATTGTGATATTGAGCGGAATTCTGGGTTATTTTGATGTTAGTGTTCTAGATCCTCGCCCGCTAGGGGCTGCAGGAAGAGAAGCGGATGGCGTCATTGAAGTTATATCCTTATTAAATGGCGACGGCTTGCGCCGAATCGTAACGGGGCTTGTGACTAACTTTACGGGATTTGCACCCTTAGGTACCGTTTTAGTTGCCATTTTAGGGGTATCACTTGCCGAGCACTCCGGCTTGCTGAGCACATTGATGCGCTCTATGGTTATGAATGCATCGCCGCGTACAGTGACAGTTGTCATCGTGTTTGCAGGTGTTGTGTCAAATACTGCATCTGAGCTGGGTTATGTGGTTATGATCCCCTTAGCTGCGATGATATTTCATTCGCTAGGTCGACATCCTTTAGCTGGATTAGCGGCTGCTTTTGCGGGTGTTTCAGCCGGCTATAGTGCTAATTTATTTATCGGTACTGTTGATCCATTGTTAGCTGGATTTACCGAAACATCAGCTCAAATTATTGATCCAAGCTACACTATGAGTGCTGAGGCAAACTGGTTTTTCATGATAATCAGTACCTTTCTAGTGGCCGCGATGGGCGCCTTTGTTACAGAAAAAATTGTTGAGCCACGCTTGGGTAAATACGATCCAAGCGAAGCCACTGTTGACTTAGGTAAGCAAAAAATTGAATCGCCATCGGCACTTGAAATTAAGGCAATGAAGTGGGCCGGTGTTGCGTTCTTACTGTTAATTGGCATGTTGGCGCTAACTGTGGTTCCTGAAAATGGCGTGTTACGAGATCCTGAAACAGGCTTAGTAAAAGGATCACCATTTTTGCAAGGAATTGTGGTTTATATCTTTATAACGTTTGCAATTCCTGGGTTTGTTTATGGCAAAATTACTGGTTCTATGAAAAATGATCGCGACGTGATAAACGCCATGTCGAAGTCGATGAGTTCTATGGGACTTTATATCGTGTTGGTATTTTTTGCCGCGCAGTTTGTGGCCTTTTTTAAATGGACAAATTTAGGTACAGTGTTAGCGGTTAAAGGTGCTGCATTTTTGCAAGCTACTGGTTTTGATGGTCCCGAAGTATTTGTTCTGTTTATATTAATGTGTGGTCTTGTAAACTTATCATTAGGCAGTGCATCGGCGCAATGGGCGATTACTGCGCCAATATTTGTGCCTATGTTAATGCTAATTGGTTACTCACCTGAAGTTATCCAAGCAGCGTACCGTATAGGCGATTCAGTCACTAACGTTATTACGCCTATGATGAGCTACTTTGGGCTTATTCTAGCCATTGGCGTGCGGTATAAAAAAGATTTAGGTATAGGTACACTCATCGCAACAATGTTGCCATATACTATGGTGTTTATGCTTGGCTGGACAATACTCTTTTATATTTGGGTGTTTTTATTAGGCTTACCCGTTGGGCCTGGCGCACCTACTTACTACCCCGCAGTACCATAGGATATTGTTGCAATAGGTTAGCAAGCATATAGTTGCTAGCCTATTTAAATCCAATACAATACAATAAACGTATGTATCATTAATTCCAAAAGTCGAATCAAAAGTTATCTTATGAAATATCAGTCACAGACTGGCTTTACCCATAATCAAGCCGACAAAATAGGCGTGTTAGTTACTAATTTAGGCACGCCGCAAGCCCCTACTAAACAAGCGCTACGACCTTACTTAAAACAATTCTTGTCAGACCCTCGAGTGGTTGAAGTACCCAAAGCCATATGGTGGTTTATTTTAAATGGGGTTATTCTCAATATACGCCCAAAACGCTCTGCTGCGGCTTACAAAACGGTATGGAGTGAAGAAGGTTCTCCTTTATTAGTGCATACCAAAAACCAAGGAAAGGGTATTGCCGATCGCTTTGCCAAAAAGTGGGGTGATGGGGTTATTGTCGATTATGCTATGCGTTACGGCGAACCAAGTATCAATAACGCATTAAATAATTTACTTAACGCAGGTGCGCGAAAAATTGTTGTTTTGCCTTTATACCCACAATATTGTGCATCGACCACGGGCTCGACGTTCGACGCTATTGCTCAAGATTTCGTGAAACGCCGTTGGTTGCCAGAGTTGCGCTTTATTAATCAATACGCCGATCATGACCCTTACATTCAATGTTTAGCGAATAAAATTACCACTCATTGGCAAGAGCACGGCCGCGCCGACAAATTACTATTTTCTTACCATGGCATTCCCAAGCGTTATTTACTCAATGGTGACCCGTATCATTGCCAATGCCATAAAACAACGCGATTGGTGGCGCAAGCACTTGGCTTGCAAGAAAATGAGTATATGACCACTTTCCAATCACGCTTTGGTCGAGAAGAATGGCTTACACCCTATACCGATGAAACCTTAAAAGGCTTGCCTGCAAAAGGTGTTAATTCAGTTCAGGTTATTTGCCCAGGTTTTTCATCTGATTGTTTGGAAACGATTGAAGAAATTGGCGAAGAAAATCGTGATTATTTTATGGAAAACGGTGGCCAGCGCTTTGAATACATCGCCTCTTTAAATTCAGATGACGAGCATATTGATATGCTGGTTGAACTGCTAGAACTGCATATGCAAGGCTGGCAAAGTGAAGCTAGTGAAGATGATTTTGTGCAACGCGGTGCACGAGCAAAAAACTTGGGAGCAACAATTTGACAAATGATAAAAACCAAGTACACAGCTATATGCCTGTGCAACAAAGCGAATCTGACCTTGTAGTAAATAATGACTTTCGCGCGCCTGACGAGTTACTAAAAGCGCAGTCTTTAGCGAACTTACTTGATAGCGCGGTCAAAATCCCATTTATTAAATTTCGAGTGGGTTTAGATTCATTAGTGGGTCTAATTCCAGGAATAGGCGATACCGTAATGTTACTGGCATCTTTAAGAATTGTGCGCTTAGCTAACAAAATGGGAGTGCCTAAGGCACTGCAAGTTAAAATGCTGCGTAACGCTACAGTAGACTATGGCTTAGGCTTTATCCCTATAGTTGGTGACATTGCTGATATGTTCTACAAGGCCAACCGAAGTAATGTCAGAATTATGGAAAAGTGGTGGGTGTCAGAAAATAAAGCACAAATTGACGCGCTAGCCAAGCAGCAGCTTAATGATTGGCAAAGTCAGCAGGATAAAAGCAATTAGGCGCCTATGTTAATCTTTTTTCGCCTTGTATTGGTGTGCTTTTAAGACCTCTAATGATATCACCGACAGCGCTTTTTGGTTGGTCGCTTCAAGCACTACGGGTGGTGCAACATTAGCAGCAATGGCGTGATACCATCTTATGGCGCATAAGCACCATTTATCGCCGGCTTTCAGCCCATCAAATTGATACATAGGGTTGGGCGTGATTAAATCATTGCCTTGTGCTTTAGAAAAGGCTAAGAATTCGTCGGTCATTATTGCGCATATGCTGTGATTACCAAAATCAGATTCTGGCACATAACAAAAACCTTCGCGGGTAAAACCAGAATTACCACAACATAGCTGCAAAGGTTTACCTAATACATTGAGTTGATTTGCCATAAAAATTGCCTTGTTACCTGAATATACTTTAAGTATAACCAGTAATTTAAAATAGGACGATAGTGTACACACGATGTTAGATAAAAATAAGCTTAGTTCAATTAAAAAAGATTCATCTGCCGAAAATTCATCTTCTGGCAATTTTAGTCCCCAGGAGATCGCTAAGTTCGATGCTCTAGCCGAAAATTGGTGGGATCCAAATGGGCAATATAAAACCGCCCTTGAATTCAATCGCGCAAGAGTTGAATTCTTTATTCAGCAAATTTGTGCTTTCTATAATTTAGATGCACGTGCCGAAAAGCCTTTGCAAGGACTACGTATTCTTGATGTGGGCTGCGGTGGCGGTCTGGTTTGTGAGCCTTTGGCACAAGCCGGTGGCGAGGTGACAGGAATAGATGTTAGTGAAATGAGTATTCAAGTGGCTAGACGCCATGCCTTAAAGTCTAAGCTAGATATTACCTATATTCACACTCACGCTCAGCATTTTGTGGATGAAGGTCATGCTCCGTTTGACGTTGTTGTTAATGCGGAAGTGATTGAGCATGTACCCAATCAGAAAGAGCTGGTAGGTCACTGCGGTAAGCTTTGCAAAATAGGCGGATGCGTTATTATGGCAACCTTAAACCGCACGCTTAAATCATTTCTGGTGGGTATTATTGGCGCTGAATATATAATGCGATATCTACCAAGAGGTACTCATAATTGGTATTTATTTGTCACGCCCTTTGAGCTTAATAGTATGGCATCTGTGGCAAGAATGCGTTTAGTCACCGAAATTGGGATGGCTTTTAGTCTTTTTACAAAAAAATGGCGGATCAGTAAAAGTTTAGGCGTTAATTATGTGCAAATTTACGAACGTTTGGATAATTTACGCAGATAGTCGCTTTGCGTGCACACCGACTGTTATTGCGAGATATCAATAAAAAATAATTGGTGATGTATCGAATCTTTTGTATAGTCGTAACCACTATTCACTAAGCTGATGGGTAAAAGATGAAAATATACGATACGAAAACAGCGCCTTCACCGCGACGCGTAAGGATGTTTTTGGCCGAAAAGGGCATTGCCATGAATTATGTGCAAATAGACATAACCAAAGGTGAAAATTTAAGTCCTGAAATGCGCGCTAAAAATCCTATTGGTAAAATTCCAGTACTGGAACTTGATGATGGCACCTGTATTAGCGAAAGCGATGCTATTTGCCTATATTTCGAGACAATACATCCACGGCCTTCATTAATGGGCGAATCTGCGCTTGAAAAAGCGACCATTGCTATGTGGCAGCGGCAAATTGAATTATGCATGTTTAACCAAGTTGGGATGTGTTTTCAGCATTCCACGGGTCACTTTAAAGATCGCATGACGCCAGTGCCCGAGTACGGAAAAGAAGCGGGCATAAATGCCAGCAAATACTTATCGGTGTTAGAGAAACGTTTAGCAAATAATGAATTTATGGCGGGGCAAAAATTCAGCATTGCCGATATAACGGCTGTATGTGCGATAGATTTTGCTCGCGTAGTGAATATCCGTTTACATGATGAGCAAACAAATTTAAATCGTTGGTATCAGCAAATGCGTGTACGACCGTCTTATGATGCTTAACTATTTTGGAATAAATTATGCCAGTCTATGAAATTCATCATCCGCTTATTCAGCATAAAATGGGTTTAATGCGAGCCGATGGCGTAAGCAGTAAAGATTTTCGAGAGCTAGCTAGCGAAGTTGGAAACTTGCTAACCTACGAAGCCACACGCGACTTAGCCGTAGAAACCAGAACCATTACTGGCTGGTCAGGAGTATCTATTTCAATTCAGCAAATTAAGGGTAAAAAAATAACTGTAGTCCCTATATTAAGAGCTGGACTTGGTATGCTAGATGGCGTGTTGCGTCTGGTTCCCAATGCCAAAATAAGTGTGGTAGGTTTGTATCGAAATGAAGAAACCCTACAACCTGTCGCTTATTTCGATAAAGTGATAAAAGATATTGACGAGCGGATCAGTTTAATCGTTGATCCTATGCTGGCTACTGGCGGAACACTAATTGCGACAATTGACTTGCTTAAACAAAAGGGCTGCAAGCGCATTTTAGGCTTATTTTTGGTAGCAGCGCCAGAGGGAATAGCGGCTGTTACAGCTTTACATCCTGATGTGGATATATACGTTGCCGCAATTGATGACTGTTTAGATGAGAAAGGTTACATTCTTCCGGGGCTAGGAGATGCTGGTGATAAAATATTTGGAACACGATAAGCAATAGGCTTGATATATATCTAATATCAATTATTGAGCAATGACATGGTATTACAGGTATATCACGTAGTATGTTGATGGATAAATCACACAGTGAAAGTTAATGTATGAATATTTTCAGGAAGCTTCGCCAAAAAAAAATTGAAAACCGCTTTAAGCGTAAAAATTTAAACATCATTCAAAACGTTTTAAATGATGTAATCACGCATATCTTAAGCGATTACATAAACGAAGGTTGGGAGCTTGGGCGAGAGTACGAAGATGCGAGTGCGTTAATCATTTATAAAAAATGCGAAATTAGGCGAGGCCAAAGTACCATAGTATTTAGACTGAACGACGATGCAACCGGAAGTATTGTTGGTCCACAGCGTATTATCCGAGCTATCGCGCAGCGCTATGCGTTAGAGGCTAGCGCATCACCAAAGTGACGAACTAGCCTGATAACAATTTACCGTTTTGGCTTAGCTTTCAGTTGCAAGAGAGCGTAAAACATAGTGCAATATGCCTCCGTGTTGGTAGTAGTCCCACTCACTTTCGGTATCGATTCTTACTTTTAGTTCAAAATCAATCACCTTGCCGTCTGTTTTCTTGGCTTGGGCACTAATTTTTTCAGGTTTATCATCTAAACTCCCGAAACTAAACGTTTCGGTGCCATCAAAACCTAAAGATTCAGCACTGTCACCCGGCATATACTCAAGTGGTAATACACCAAATCCGACTAAATTTGAACGATGAATTCGCTCGTAACTTTCCGTAATAACCACTTCAATACCCAGTAGCTTCGTTCCTTTCGCTGCCCAGTCTCGGCTTGAGCCTGTACCGTATTCTTTGCCGGCCAACACAACCAAAGGTGTTTTGCTTTCCTGATAACGCATAGCAGCATCATAAATGCTGGTCACTTCGTCGTCAGGGAAATAACAAGTGTAGCCGCCTTCAGTATCTGGGGCTAGCTGATTGCGCAGGCGGGTGTTGGCAAAGGTGCCGCGCATCATCACTTCATGGTTGCCACGGCGTGAACCTAAGCTATTAAAGTCTTTTACGTCAACGCCTTGACCTTGCAAATACTGGCCTACTGGGCTGTCGGCTTGAATAGCGCCTGCCGGTGAGATGTGATCAGTTGTAATAGAGTCGCCTACCTTCACTATGCAACGCGCATTTTTAATGGTTGGCAACTTAGCCACTTCCCGCGTAATACCCTCAAAAAATGGGGGATTCTTAACATATGACGATTCGGGCCAGCTATAGGTTTTGCCTTCAGGAACGGGTAATTCACGCCATTGCTCTGTACCTTCAAATACATCTTGATAGCGCGATTTGAACATTTCAGCCGAGACTGAACTGGCTATCAAATCGCTCACTTCTTTAGATGTGGGCCAAATATCTTTTAAGAACACAGGCTTGCCATTTTTATCACTGCCCAAAGGTTCTTTGGTCAAATCCTTAGTCATTGTACCCGCGAGTGCGTAAGCAACGACTAAGGGCGGAGACGCCAAATAGTTAGCACGAGTATCTTGATGAATTCTACCTTCAAAATTTCGATTACCCGATAACACAGAACACGCGGTTAATTTGCCTTTATGGATTGCATCACTAACCACCTGAGGAAGCGGACCTGAGTTACCAATACATGTTGTACAGCCAAAACCGACAACATTGAAACCAAGCGTTTGCAGATCATCTAGCACCCCCGCTTTTTCTAAATAAGCAGGAACCACTTGTGAACCTGGGGCTAAGGATGTTTTAACCCATGGTTTTGTGGTTAATCCCCGTGCTCTTGCCTTTTGAGCAACAAGGCCCGCAGCCAGCATAACGGCTGGATTTGAAGTGTTTGTACAAGACGTAATTGCGGCAATAACAACGTCACCATGCTGTAGATAGTGGGTGGTTCCATCAATATCTATCTCTACGGCACCTAGGGGAGGTTCGTTGCCAATAGCGGTAGAGCCACCTTCATCGGCAAATCGGCTAAGTGTTTCGTTATCAAGTTCTACGCCCTGCAGTTGCATGTGTTCAGTAAAAGCGCTTTTTGCTTCGTTTAACGCAATTTTGTCATGTGGACGTTTAGGACCGGCAATGCTAGGAATAACATCAGTCAATTCTAATTGTAGTGTATCAGTGTAGTTAGCAGGTGCCGCGCCGTCTTCACGCCAAAATCCCTGAGCTTTCGCATAGGCTTCAACAATATCAATTTGACTTTGTTCGCGGCCACTTAGGTGCATGTAGCGGAGGGTTTCATTATCTATTGGGAATATACCGCATGTCGCGCCATATTCTGGCGCCATATTGGCAATAGTCGCGCGATCCGCAAGTGGCAAATTGGCAAGGCCATCACCGTAAAACTCAACAAATTTACCTACTACGCCCTTTTCGCGTAGCATTTTTGTAACTGTTAACACTAAGTCGGTAGCGGTTGCACCTTCATTTAAAGAGCCTTTAAGCTCAAAGCCAATGACTTCAGGCAGCAGCATGCTTATAGGCTGCCCCAGCATAGCCGCTTCTGCTTCTATACCGCCTACGCCCCAACCAAGTACACCTAGACCGTTGATCATGGTTGTATGTGAATCTGTACCCACTAAGGTGTCTGGTAGTAAAACGGTCTCGTTTTTCTCTGTTTTATGCATTACAACTTGCGCTAAGTATTCAAGATTAACTTGATGCACAATGCCGGTACCTGGCGGCACTACTCTAAAATTAGATAAAGCTTTTTGGCCCCATCTTAAAAACTGATAGCGTTCTTTGTTGCGTTCAAATTCAATTGCAGTGTTTTTGCTTAATGAGTCTTCAGTGCCATAAAAGTCAACCATTACTGAATGGTCTATAACTAAATCCACAGGGACTAATGGATTAATTTGCTCGGGATTGCCATTTAGCTTGATCATGGCATCGCGCATGGCAGCTAAATCGACAATAGCAGGTACGCCGGTGAAATCTTGTAACACCACTCGGGCAGGCGTAAATGCCACTTGATGCTGCGATTGTATTTTCGCGTCCCATGCGCAAATCGCATCAATATCGTCTTTGTGAGTATGATGACCATCTTCATTGCGCAGTAAATTTTCAAGTAAAATTTTCATGCTGTAGGGAAGTTTTTGCACAGCATCTTGATTTGGCAGGCGAGTTATATCGTACATTGAAAAGGTTGACTGATTAACCTCTATGTCGCGTTTAGTATTAAAGCTATTGTTGCTCATGTGGTTGAACTCCTTACTTGTATACATTAAGGCTAGTCTATCAGAAGGTAGCAAAATTAACATCTACATCTAAATATTCTTAAAATCTATGCGCTTAACGAATAATTAACGATTTACTTTTATACTAATTTTGCACATTTTGTACCACAATCGATAATGACGTTAACACAACACTGAGTTTGGTTTTAGGCGTGTCATAATATGGTAATTTTATGATCATAATGAGCGAATGGGAATAAAGCGACTTACGATTAAAACTATTCCACTGCTACAGACTGGATGTTAAGTTTATTTGTTTTTAGTTCTTTCTGGTTGCTTATGCGGATAAGCCCAACTAAACCGTAAGACAGTTACCATTCTATAGCGTCTCTGTATGATATGTGTGGTTATCGGTGGTATAGGCATAGGAACTTCATCTGCTAGTGGGGCTGCTTTGAGTGGCGCATACTTGTGCTAATGATTCAAAAGCAAGCTTTGCCTCTTTTTTTTATGCAAGGAATAATAATGACTTTGTACTGGTTCTTAAATAGCTCAATCACGCTCATCATTTTGATGCCAATAACACGTTTCGATCTTGTTCAAAATGCGATGTTGGATAGTGCTTTAAAGATCGCTTTAATGATTGTAGTGCTCATATACGCATGGTTTTATGGCCGCTTTTCAGTATTATCGCGAAAACGACATTTATACGTATGTAGTTTTCCATTTGTTAAATCTTGGTCCATTAGCGATGTTGAGAAAATAACAGTGGTAGGTAAAGCTGTGGAGGTGCAAGTACATGGGCAAGTTAAAAGCATCCAGTTCTTATTCGGCCCAGGGCCAGCAATACAACCAACATTATTAACGGACTCTAGATTGAGTACAGTGGATAAGAAATAAGGTGCTTGTTATTATTTTACATTAGCATCGGCAACTATCTTTTAATGCTTTTTAGCGTTATTTCAAACCCAACGGAAATATTGTATGAAAAAATTAATCATATTGACGCTTTTAGTAACGACAGGGTTGTTTGGATGTAATTCAACTAACGCGCCAGTCTATTTAAGCGATGTTATTGAAATTGATTCCACAGAGTTAGGTGATTTGTTGATGCGAGTCAAGTCATTCTGTTATCAGGACGCCCAGACTGGTTGCCATCAGGTGCTGGTAATGCGGCTTACTTTATAACCATTGATTCTAATGGGACAGAAGTAGATCGGGAATTGATTTACTCTACACCAGATGGCTGGATGACGCAAAAACACTTGAATAAAATGCCTAAACATCAATATAAGCCGTCTATAGGAAACCCCGATAAGGCTCCTGTTAGAGTAAAAGTAGTGTCAGAATTGAAGCGAATGAATTAAAGCAAAATTTGAATGATGATACTTTACAATTGTTGGATTTTTGGCTGTTTTGATACCAGCTTAGGTAAATGCCAATATTTGTAACAACTCTTTAATTTAAAAGGATTTATGATGCAAAAAATTATAATAATATATATCAAAATTAATTATAAAAACATCATCTTGCGCGAATTGGTTGATATCAAACATTTAATATCTAAGCAATAAAAAAGGCTTATTTTTTTATCAAACATTATTCACATCACACAAGAGCTAATATTAATAATCCAACTAACAAGCGACTAACTGTCGCTTGCTCAAGTTAATCCGCTACTTTAACTCTTATTTTACTTTTCGCTATATTTGCATGATGCAGGGTAGTAATAGCGGTATTCGCTTCTTCTTCATTTGGCATCTCTACAAATGCAAAACCTTTTGATAGGCCTGTTTCTTGATCTACAACCAAGGTGCATTCGGTGACCTCGCCCTGTGCTGCAAATAAAACATGGATGTCTTTTTCAGTAGTGGTACGCGCAAGATTGCGCACTAGTAATTTCATGATTAACCAAAATAAGTGAATATATAAGTGATTGTTGCAGTAAATGGGCTTTTCGCCAAGCGATTCGCTGCAGAAAATGTGAATTTCGGTAAATTATCCTTAATATCAAGGTTTACGCTTACAAATAATGGGCATTTTTCAAGGGTGCTTGCAGTTTATAACTGCGTACTCTATCGTTGATTCAACTCCAAATCATCTTGGTTTGGAAAGGTGGAGGAAAAATTATGATCACAGTGGAGCAATTAACCGAGTTTTTCGGATGGACGGCGCTACTTAATATCGGATTTTTAGTGGTTGTTACCTTATTAATGGTAGTTTTAAAGTCGACTATTATTTACATTCACCAAAGGTTATTTACCATTTCTGATGACGCACTGCCAATTATTTATTTTCGATTTTTAGCCACTTATAAAGTACTCTCTCTCATCTTTAGCGTTGTCCCCTACATTGCACTCAAAATAATGGGTGGCTGACTTATCTTAATATCCACTTCAAAGCTCACAAGCTTGACGCCTTGGCTCAAGCGCAGAAATAGCGGTTTTTTTTACGTTGGCGCGCGGTTTGCTTTCTTCTGTTATAAATAGGCTGTTTCATAACGTTTTGGCATGAGTTAAGTCTTTTTCGCTGTAAATTATGCGCAAATGTGTAAAAATTGCACACTAGAAACATGGTCTATGAAACACTATTGAATCATGAAGGAGGCCTTTTTGTGAACAAGTCAGCAACCTTATATCGCATGCACAGTGATGAGCATATTTGTCCTTACGGACTTCGATCAAAAGATCTATTAAAACGTAAAGGGTTTAAGGTCGACGATTGTCCACTTACTTCCCGCGAAGAAACAGACACATTTAAGCAAAAGCACGATGTTGAAACAACACCTCAAATCTTTATAAATGGAACACGTATAGGTGGCTATGACAAACTTCGTGAGTACTTTGATATGGACGACGCGGGACAAACCGGCACCACGTATACGCCTGTACTCGCTATTTTTGCTGTGGCGGCTTTACTGGCTATAGCAACCCTACATGCCATAGGCGGCGCGCTATTTTCTATTCAATTAATTTCATTTTTTATAGCTTTTAGCATGAGTTTACTGGCTATTCAAAAGCTACGCGACCTATATAGCTTTGCCAACAGTTTTATTACCTATGATTTATTAGCAATGAAACATCTACGATACGCCTATATTTATCCTTTCGCCGAAGCGTTCGCGGGTATTGGCATGATTGCTGGATTGTCTGGCTTTATTATTGGGCCTGTGTCTTTATTTATTGGCACAGTGGGTGCTATTTCAGTGATCAAGGCCGTTTATATTGATAAACGAGAATTGACGTGTGCTTGCGTAGGGGGCGACAGCAACGTTCCTCTTGGATTCGTATCACTGACAGAAAACTTGTTTATGATTGTGGCTGGTCTTTGGATGTTGTATAAGGCAGCAAGCGGGTTTTAATATTAAGGCGACTACTCTTGCATTTGACCAATTCATCTACATATAAATTTTTATAAATAAAGGTACTCTACTTTAAACTAATGATATTGTAATATTTTACGCGGCGATATTTAATATATAACGTTAATAAAAGGATTTACACCTAATGAGGCTTACCATGCAAAAAATGAAAGTAGTTGCACTATGCATTACTATGATTGTGATAACCGGTTGTGCATCTATGGGATCGGGGACACCTGCTGAAAAAAGGCAAGAAATATTGACCATGAAAGAACAGGTCTTAAACGAGCTGTTTTTGAAAAAGCCCGATATTCAAAACCAAATAGAGTCAGCTCCAGGATATGCGGTATTTACGAATGCCAATATAAACTTGCTAGTGATGGCAGCGGGTACAGGCTATGGCGTGGTTAAAGACATGGCAACGGGTAAACAAACTTTTATGAATATGGCCGAAGGCGGTATTGGTCTGGGCTTAGGTGTAAAAGATTATAAAATAATTATGGTTTTTCACACCAAAGAAGCCTTGGACAAGTTCATTACTTCTGGCTGGACTTTTGGTGGTAACGCCGATGCGGCGGCTAAAGCGAATAAAAAAGGCGCTTCGGTTGAAGGTGAAATGTACTATGGTGACGTAACTGTGTATACAATTACCGAAAGTGGTTTAGCGTTACAAGCAACTATTAAAGGGACCAAGTTTTGGGTGGATAAAAACCTAAACTAATGGGATAAAGTAATAAAAATAAAATTAACCAAAGCGCTAATGCAAAGTTGGCGCTTTTTAGTTTGAAAACATAAATTGCGGTTATAAAGACTTAGCCTCTTTACACTCAAAAACCTTCTAATGATAAGCAATTACCCAAATTTTTTGAGCGTGAGTTTGATGAATTTTTGCGTTGTGGTCGATTAGAGCACAGTTTCCTGCGGGTCATATGTGGTGACTGTAAACATGAAAAACTCTTCGCGTTTAGCTGCAAACGCAGGGGCTCCTGTCCTAATTGTGGTGCCAGCAGAATGGCTGAAAGTGCTGCGCTTTTTTGGTAGATGACTTACGGCTAGGTTATCCAATCCGTCAATGGGTGTTGAGTCTACCTATTCCTTTGAGATTGCTACTGGCTAGATATCCTAATGAACTAAGTAAAGTGATGGCTATCATACGCCGCGCATTATCTACACACATTGTGAGCAGTGCAGGGTTTTCAAATAAACAAGCCAAGGCAGGGGCGGTGACACTTATATAATTTTCTTTGCCATCAAGCTACTCTAATAATTAGTTAAATCATCAGAATACCAACAAAATCAATCCCTGTTGCATGGATCAAGGATGTGCTTTATCCTACTTATTCACCCTTCTACGGATCTATGTTTTTAAATGAACACAAGCAAAACCGCTCTGCTCACCATTATTGTTACGACCTTTAGTTTTACCAGTTCTGCAACAACATCTAATTGGAGTACCTCTGCGAGCGCAGTCCTTACCCATCAAAGAGCGCAACAAACTGACATTAAAAATGAAACCGAACTGTCAGCGGATTTTTTGATTAACAGAAAATCAGGAAACGGTGAATGGATCGGGCATATCGAAGGGGTAACCACACCCTCAAACGACGGTGTTTCTAGCATATTGATTGAGGTAAATGGTGATGTTGGTAGTGCATTAAATAGAAACAATCAAGGGCGTATTCAGCTTTCAGAATTATACTATACGCATCAATTTCAGTCACAACAGATACTCTCTGTCGGTCTGTTAGATTTATCTGGTTTTTTTGAACAAAGCCGAATCGCTAGTGATGAAAATACACAGTTTTTAGGCGCTTCCTTTACCGGCAACCCAACTATAGAGTTTCCAGATTATAGTCTTGGAATTGTATATGAACACGTCATAGAAAATGGATTAACATTACGCGCAGCAATGGCGAGTTCGAACGGACTTGCTGATAATACTGATCGTTCGTATTCTCAATTGTTATCGGTAAACACTGACAGTAAAGGTATTGTTGCTATTGCGTCTGCTTCTTGGAAAAGCAGGTCGTGGTTATTTCGCTTAGGTGCGTGGACAAACACTGCGGATCACCTCCATTTGGCAAATGATGATGAAAACCTCAATAATTATGGGGTTTATATTCTTTCCGGTTTCAAACAAGGTCGTCATGGCGTAAATTTCCGTCTTGGTGTGGCTAATCCAAACGTAAGTCAAGCGGCTCAATTTACCAGTATGAGCTATCAGTATGAAAGAGAGAAAATGGTTGTTGGCGTGGGCGTTGCTAAGGCAATACTTTCTTCGAGGGAAGTCAATCTAGCTTTGCAAGATTCTATTCACTATGAAAGCTATATACGCTTTTCGTTAACGCCTTCGTTTTTTCTGACGGCAGATGCGCAATATATTAAAAATAGTGGATTTGGACTACTCAAAGTCACCCAAGACACGGGCATAACGGTCTTAGGGGTTCGCTTAAGTTATTTATTCGAATAAAATCAACAGTGAAGCCAAATTAATATGCCTTCACTTTTTATTTTTTTTCGTTCGAAACTTGGCTGCAAAAAGTGTTGTGATTAAATTAGCCGAACACATTCCGGACTTAAATAAACCCTCCGTCATTCCGCTGGAAAACGGAATCTCCTTGGAACCTAACTATGTTTGTTCATGGCACATAGCCAACTTATAATATTGAATTTGGAAAATGCATCATTTTGTTTCCAACTGTAAACCAAAATCGCGTTGGTTTATTGGTATTGGCGGCGGTGCTAAGTATCTAGAATTCATCACCTCGGAATTGTTGCCTCGAGTTGAGAGAAAATATAGATCGCAAAACTATCGCATTGTTACTGAGTGATCAGGAGCAGGTGGTTTCTCACCAATAGCTCTATTACTTTCAGTAATCATGTGCCGAACCCTCGCATCTGACGTTTTCATCATTTGCTCAATGAGAACTGTTTCAGGCATGTTCTTCCAATATTTTTTTGGCATATTACTAAGCATCGCGCTCTTTTTCGTGCGCGCTGGATTGAAGATATTAGCGTAGTATGTTAGCCAATATTTTTCGATGCGATCAGTATCTGGGTAAACACTGGGATCGGGGTTATCTTCTAATACGATTACTTTTTTGTCCCAATGAGCAGCGCGATAAGGTGTAAGAATGGACCAGCACATATTTTTAAAACGAGTCTTAAAAAAGTCTAGTTTATGCTCTAGGGTGAAGTGCTCAGGTTCATACCAAGCAACAAAATGTTCTTTGCCTTCATGGTTCACTTCTCTAAATCGCAAATATGCGCTCATTTTATAGGCGTCTCGCTTTACCGCTTTGACTAAGGCTGTAATTTGCATCACGTCGTCATCAGTTTTCATTTGAAAAAGATTTCTATTCTCAAAAACAAAGCGCCACAATAATCGGTAACACAAAGCAAAACGCTTACTATTATGGTGGCATAACGCAAGTTGAAAGAGGACCAAAACGAATTTTGGAATGCGTGTTGGACTATGTGGTTCGTCTGTTGATACATGTTTTGCCGGAACACTAAAAAGATCGTTTTGCACATTTTCGCCGCTTTGCCAGACAATTTGCTCGGGAGGCACACGTAATTCCAAAAATTTTCGTGCTGCATTGCGCCATTCTATATATCCTGGCACTGAAGTAATCGTAGCCGTTCTTATCACAGCTAACTTACACTATTGTTGCTAAACAGTTCCATTTGTTTAGGCTGCTTAAATTGTAAGCCAAAATCATGGCCGTCTAGTAAGTGGATAGCAGGGCGATAATCACTAACACTTACAAAAGGTTTGAGCTTTTTTAAAGGCAAGCGTAGCTTTGCCAGGTCTGCCCAAGACAGCTTAGTGTATCGACGAATACTTAACAGTTTGTGTACTGTCCGAGCACCTAACCCTGGCACCCGCAAAAGTAGACGCTTGTCAGCCTTATTTAGGTCGACTGGGTAAATATGCTTGTTTCTCAATGCCCACGCCAACTTCGGATCAAGGTCCAAGTCGAGCATATTATCTTTTGTGCCTTGTAAGATCTCGTCAAGATTAAAATCATAAAAGCGTAGCAGCCAATCAGCCTGATAAAGCCTATGTTCGCGTATCAATGGCGCTTGTTTTAAAGGTAGCACTTCAGAGGCATCTGGTATGGGTGAAAAAGCGGAATAGTAAACGCGTCTCAATTTTTGCTGGCGGTAAAGATTAACACTCGAAGTCAGAATAGTTTTATCGTTAGAGTCATCAGCGCCAATAATCATTTGGGTAGATTGCCCTCCTGGAGCAAAGCGCGCAGGCATTTTACCTGTATGCGATTTATTATGCTTATGCTCAGAGATTTTTGCTTTTATAGTATTCATTGCACCATGAATTGCACCAAGGTCTTTCTCGGGCGCATACTTGTTTAATGATGGCTGCGTAGGCATTTCTACATTGATACTCAGCCTATCTGCATAGAATCCGGCTTCAGTTTGAAGCTCTGGTGAGGCGTTAGGTATCGTCTTAAGATGAATATAGCCCAAAAAACCATGGTCTAATCGCAAAGACTTAGCAATTCGGACCATACTTTCCATAGTTAAATCAGGTGAGCCGACAATACCTGAACTTAAGAACAAACCGTCGATGTAGTTGCGCTTATAAAAGTTAAGCGTTAAATCTACCGTTTCTTTAACGGTAAAGCGCGCTCTGCGAACGTTGCTAGAGACTCTATTGATACAATAATGACAATCATAAATGCAATAGTTAGTCATTAAAATTTTGAGTAAAGAAACGCAGCGGCCATCAGGCGTAAAGCTATGACAAATGCCTGTGCCACCGGTTAATGAACCAATACCTGTTTTGTCATTTTTGCCAGCTTTTCGCTTACCAGCAGTGCCGCTTGCACATGAAGCATCGTACTTAGCTGCATCGGAAAGAATTTCTAGTTTTTGTGAAAGTTTGTCAGTCATCAGTAAGGTATATGTGCCTGTGGTCAATGAAATAGTCAAAAAAAAGCGACATCACAAATAGCACTTACACACGACTTAAGTATTATTGTGAATGCGATGCTATAAAATAGCATGTATATACATACAGTACAAACTGAGTATTAAATAAACCTTGAGCTTACGACATACTGTTAAAAAATTGGCTATTGCCACACATTAAGTCCTGCTAACACCGCAACATCACAATAGTGACTTTTAAATGCTTAACGCACTATACTTAAACAATTGCATCTAACTATTTATGTCCGGCATCCGGTTGTTAGCTTCGCAAAATACTGAAAGTGATTATGTCATCTCTTCGCTCGAACTTGTCAGTCAAAAATGTGCCAATAGCCATCATAAGCTTGAAGTCTGTAAAGGGCTTGGAACGACCTAATGCCGTCGTAACAGAAATTCGAACAGTTGAACTCACAGCACAAAGCTGCACTACAATCTCACTACGAAGAAACGTCATTCCCAACTTGATTGGGAATGACGTTTCTTTGTTGCAAGCTTAGGTCAGCAATGTCGGAATTTTTGTCGTTAGAAAATTGATAAAAATCGCTCATTTGAGACTTTCAGATTGCCAAAATAAACTCCAACTGCTAATGTCTATTCGACAAAGTAGATTGGTAATTAGATCGACAGTTTATCCTTGGTAATGACACTACTACATTTTAGCCAATCATTTTCACCAATGTAGAGAGCTCATCGGCTTGAGCTGCAGGTTTGTCCCAGCGAATACGATGAATGCGTGGAAATCTTAATGCCACTTTAGACTTATGCCGGTTCGAGTTTTGTACGGCATCAAAAGCAATCTCGAATACGAGTTCTTTTTTGACTTCTTTAACCGGACCAAAACGGCCCATGGTGTTTCTTCGCACCCATGTATCGAGCTCTTTGAGCTCGCTATCGGTAAAACCCGAATAGGCTTTTCCAATGGGCAGTAGCACACCGTCTTGCCAACATCCAAAGGTAAAGTCTGAGTAAAAGCTTGAACGTTTTCCATGACCTCGTTGTGCGTACATAATCACCGCGTCGATTAATTTTGGATCGCGTTTAAGTTTATACCACTGACCTTTAGGTCGACCCGCAACATATACTGCATCTTTGCGTTTAAGCATAATGCCTTCAATGTAACCATTAGAAAGCTGACTCGCTTTTTCTTTTAACGATATTAAATCTTTATCGTTTTTGAAAGGTAAAAGTGTGGATGAGTATAATGGTAGTGGCTGTTGCAGCGACACTAACCAAGTTTGAATTTTAGCCGAACGCTGATGTAATGGCGTTTCACGTATATCCTGTTGGTTGAGTTGAAGTGCATCGTATACGATTAAAGCAACCGGAATACTTTGCATCAATGCTTTGCTGGGTTTCTTTTTATTGAGTCGTTGTTGGAGCTGGTTAAAGCTCGCGATATTGTCAAAATTATTGTGCGCAATCGAAGTTTGATGGCACTGGCTAGCACCTACTTTTGATTCGTCTGCAGATTTGTTGCTAGTTGTTAAAGCATTGTCACTGTGTGAATGCAAGGCGACTAACTCGCCATCAAAGCGACCGTTAATATCAGCTTTTTCAATCGCCGTTATCAAATCGGGAAAACTATGTGATATATCGTCGCCATTACGGCTAAATAGCGCCGTCCCTGTATGATTACTCACGAGTTGTGCGCGAATACCATCAAACTTCCATTCAGCTTGCCAATGTTCAGGGCTAATCGTTGGCAGAATATCGGCGTCAATAGGGTGCGCTAACATCACAGGTTGAAAGGTCAATTGGTTGCTAATGTCAGGCATGTCGCTTTTAGCTTCAAGCCATGCAAGCATATTTATATAAGGCGGTGACACACCGTGCCAAACGCGCTCAATTTGTTCAATGTTTATACTTGGATTATGCTGCGAGCCGTATAGGGCTAAGATTTTTTTTAAAAAGCGCGCCGAAACGCCAATCCTCAAGCCTTTTGTGCCGAGTTTAAGCAGCGCCCAGCGCTGAGTTGGCGTCATAATATCAAGAAGGCTAATTAAATAGGGCTTAATTTGGCTTTTGGGCAAGCTTGAGAATTGTTCGACCACCTCAGATAGTGTGGGCAGAGTTATCGAATCGTCACGCTTTGAGGTGGTCGTTGACCATAAGTGCGCTACTGTTTCGCTCATTTCACCCACATAATCATAGCTTAACTCAAACAGAACCGGATCAATTCGTTCAAGGATAATATCCTTAATAGTTTTGCGTTTAAAAAATTCAAAGCTTAGGGTGCCGGCAATAGCGCCAATAGCCCAACCGCGATCAGGATCTGGTGTATTACGTAAATATTCTAGTACTAACTCCGTTTTAGCATTGTTACTGTTTAGGTAATATAAGTTGTCAACAAGGGCGGAAAAGGCATTCAAAACACACCGCCTTTGTCATTAGCAATAGGCTCTTCACCGCCCTCTCCATAGCCAACTAAGCTCAGCGCTTTTGCTTTGTAGCCCATTACCCGAGCCTGATGCACTAATGCTTGTTCACGACCATGGGTTACCCAAACTTCTTTTGGATTGACTTCTTTTATAGTGGTGAGCAAATCTTGCCAATCGCTGTGGTCCGAAATAATGAGCGGCAGCTCTGCACGGCGCTGCTTACTGCGCGCGCGAATCTGCATCCAGCCCGACGCCATGCAGGTGATGACATTTGGAAATTTGCGCGACCACCTATCGCTTAACGCCGAGGGTGGACACAACACAATTTTGCCTTTTAGTATCGACAAATCTTCTAGGCTTGAAACTTCAATTAATTCGCCTAACTCAATACCGTGCTCTTGGTACAAACGACACAAATTCACTAAGGCGCCATGCAAATACACGGGCTCATGATAACCCATATCTCGAAGCGCAATGAGCAAGCGCTGACATTTCCCTAAAGCGTAAACCCCCACCAAATGACAAGAACTTGATAAGCGTTCAAGTGACGACAATAACTTTTGTGTTTCATGCTCTATAGGCGGATGTTGGAATACGGGTAAACCAAACGTAGCCTCGGTAACAAATACATCGCATGGCACGGGTACAAAAGGCGCACAGGTTTTATCCTCTTGCCGCTTACAATCTCCGGTATGCACTAAACGACTGCCTTTGTATTCAATAAGAACCTGTGCTGAGCCTAATATATGGCCTGCTGGAAACAGTGTGAAGGCACCTTTATGCAGGGTAAACGTTTGCTCGTAATCAAGTGCATGCGTATGAGCAGCATGGTCAACGCCGTAGCGCACACGCATAATATCGAGTGTGGCCGCCGTTGCATAAACGTGTTGATGTCCTGCGCGCGCATGATCAGCATGAGCATGCGTAATTATAGCGTGCTCGACAGGCTGCATAGGATCTATGTAGGCGTTTAGGGCTTTGCAGTAAAGCCCATTTTTATCCGTTTTTATCCAATTTTCAGGGTGCAAATGTGAACTCTACTTAAATGACCGAATATAGTTGTTGATACGCAATAAATAGATATATTGTTTAATGACAGTAGGCTGAAATTTATCATTTTTTTTATATTGCTTAGATTCTCTTGTAAAAACGTATAAAAATTTGTAAACAGGGCAATCAGGAATGAAAGCGGTGCTGACCAGCCCTAAAACTACCTAGGTCATTACCGCGGATGCGTAATACCGTTCGTTTAAGCGTATATACCGTCGTTCCAGCGTAGGCTGGATTCTGGTTGATATACAGGCATTGTCATTAAAAACAATAGCTTAAATTTAATTCAACGAGTTCCAAGGAGATTCCTGCCTGCGCAGGAACGACGGGGGTGGTCTTAAACACGAACAGCATTTCGCGGATGCGGCAACCTAGTTCGGTTACCTGAAAGTTCGAAAAAGTAACTTATTATTGGGTTGACGAGGTCTCCACTTTCGTGAAGATGACCTAGTTTATATTTCAAAAAAAATGCAAACCAGCGGCGACAATCGTGTTGTGCGTAATTTTCTAAGCTTGGCATATCACTTGGTTTTTCGTGCAAAACTAATAAAAATTTATAAACTAAGTCGCGGTAAAATAAGTAAACAAGGTATAGAATTTTATCTTTTTTATATATTACTAATTGGAGCACCTGCGAGTTGTCATCGTCCTTTGGCCGTCGGCCCACTCATCAAAAAACGACTACGCCGTCTGAATTGCAAGACGCCAACGAACAGAAGCTTGAATCTTGTAATGCTTCTAGCATCAACGTTTCCGCCGCGAGCACCAGTAAGCCTCTCACCAAACGCGCGATTATTCCAGCTTTATTCAAACAATGGTTTGCTCAACGCGAATGGAAAATTAGGCCTTATCAACACTCGATGGTGCGCGCCTTCGCTAATAATCAATCAAACTTACTAATTGCGCCTACTGGCGCGGGCAAAACCTTATCGGGTTTTTTACCTTGTTTAATTGACTTGTACAAGCTAGTCGAAAGCGGCCAGTCAGCAAAGCAAATAGGCTTGCACACCTTGTATGTGTCGCCTCTAAAAGCATTAACTTATGATATTAACCGTAATTTAGAAATGCCCATTGCTGATATGCAACTTGATATTAAAGTGGCTTCGCGCACCGGTGACACCTCCAGTTACCAGCGTCAGCAACAGCGTAAAAACCCGCCTAACGTACTGCTAACAACTCCCGAATCACTTATGTTGATGTTGAGCTATGTGGATGCAAGTCGAATATTTGCCAATTTGCGCTGCGTGATAGTGGATGAAACCCATTCTTTTGCGAATTCGAAACGTGGTGACTTTATGTCACTAGCATTAGCAAGACTGCACTGGCTTAACCCTAACTTTATTCGAGTGGGCCTATCAGCAACGGTCGCACATCCTGACTCTTTGGCGGCGTGGTTAGGCGTGACTGGTGAGCCAACGGGAATAATTCAAGCAAAATCGAAAGTAAAACCCCGAATTAAAATATTAACCAACAACAAGCATATCCCGTTTGGGGGCTACATGGCTAAATATGCTAAAAAAGAAATACTAGCGGCCATTGGCAACGCCAAAACTTGCTTGGTTTTTGTAAACACACGAGCGCAAGCTGAGCTCATATTTCAAAGTTTATGGGAAGAAAACGCCGAAGGTTTGCCAATAGCTATTTACCACGGCAGCCTAAGTAAAGAGCAAAGATTAAAAACTGAAAGCATGATGGCGGCTGGGAAATTAAGAGCCATCGTGGCAACGTCGGCCCTAGAATTAGGCATAGATTGGGGCAATGTCGATTTAGTCATTCAGGTGGGTGCACCTAAAGGCGTGAGCCGCTTAATGCAGCGTATTGGACGATCAAATCACCGCATGGATGAACCGTCAAAAGCGTATTTAGTGCCGGCTAATCGGTTTGAATCACTTGAATGCCTGTCGGCAATTAATGCGATAAAAGCAGGAGAATTAGATGGCGAGCCGCCTATGTCGGGTTCTTTGGATATACTGCCGCAGTTTATTATGAACTGCGTGTGTAGCCAGCCAGCAAGCATTGATGAGACCTATCAGCAAGTATTAAACGCAAGCCCTTATTCAGGTGTAGACAGTGATACCTTTAAGCAACTTTGGGCCTTCACTCAAGATGGTGGTTATGCACTGCAAGCCTACGAGCGTTATTTTAGATTAACGCAAGAGGGCGGTGTGTATTCTCCTGCAAATAAACGCGTTATTATGCGCCACAGGCAAAATATAGGCACCATAGTTGAGGCCGGGCGTTTGCGCGTAAAGCGTTTAAGGCGAGCGCATCAAGGTAAAATTATAGGCGAAGTAGAAGAGTATTTCGCGCAGCAGTTAACGAAAGGCGACAGTTTTTATTTTGCCGGCGAAGTGCTGATTTTTGAAGGCATTCGCGACATGATCCTCGAAGCACGTCCCGGCAAAGGTAAAGA
>RCMY010000401.1_pt1 | contig 40907 bp, 39 predicted proteins | sample 2041341 | NCBI WGS metagenome assembly RCMY01 (sample SAMN09708234, study PRJNA481090) | Marine sediment metagenome, whole genome shotgun sequencing project. | reverse complement strand
CGATAAATACATACTTATTAAATTTGATCATTGTGTTCCACTAGTCTCCTAAGTTGTCTTCGACTCGAACGAGCCAGACCTGGATAAAAATATTTATTGAGTTGACTTCTAAATTCTAGTGGTCCACTACCCGATCGGGCAACGTAATTACTACCAGAGTCGGAAAAATTCCAAAAAGTGTGGGACGCGTCACTCAAAAAACGTAATTAACTAAAATTAAGAACGATAGTTGCGCACGCTTTCAAGCAGTTCTATGTACGGCGAGCTCACTGAGCACAAGTAAGCGGCTTTTCACCTCGCCGTCAGCCATTTTGCCAAGCGCAGCACGCGCTTGCCGCGTATAGTCTTCGGCGCGTTCAATGGTGAAATCCAGCGCGCCGCTCGCTTCAACGGCGGCAACGATCGCCGACAGCTTTGCACTCGATTTTTCTGTAATCGCCCGCGTGATCAGTTCTCGAGCCGCACTGTCGCCGCTGCGCATGGTTTCAATTAGCGGTAGCGTGGGCTTACCCTCGGCTAAATCATCGCCAACATTTTTGCCGAGACTGGCCGTGCTGCCGCGATAGTCCAACACGTCGTCCATTAGCTGAAAGGCCATTCCCATGTTTAGGCCGTAGCCGCGCAGCGCTTGTTCGTGCGTGGCATCTGCGCTGGCAAGCACGGCGCCGGTTTGTGCGGCCGCAGCGAATAAGGTCGCCGTTTTATATTCAATGACGCTCAAGTAGTCTGCTTCGCTGGTGGTCGGGTCGCCGGCTTTAGTTAATTGCAGTACTTCGCCTTCGGCAATCAGATTGGTGGCATTGGATAGAATCTCCATAATTTTTATGTTGCCCAACGACACCAGCATCTGAAATGCGCGCGAGTATAAAAAGTCGCCTACCAATATGCTGGAGGCGTTACCCCAGTTGGCATTTGCGGTTGGCCGCCCACGCCGCAGCTCGGATACATCGATCACATCGTCATGCAGCAGGGTCGCCGTGTGCAGAAATTCAATCACCGCTGCCAACTCGTATAAAGATCGGTCGCGATAATCGCAGCTAAAGCCGCTGAGCAGAACCAAAATAGGTCTGAGGCGCTTGCCGCCCGCAGCAACCAGGTATTCACCGATTTGCTCTACCAGCGGCACCTGTGAGTGCATGCGCTGCATAATGATCTCATTGACCGTGTTCAGCTCGGGTTTTAGCTTGTCCAGGAATTGACGCATTCTTTTTGCAGCAGGGTGGTCTAGGAAGCAGCGCATGCTATGAAGCGGTTGGGTTTCTGTCAAGACTTGGCTGCAGGCCTGTTCACACTTCACTGTAGGCCTGCACTTTTTATGTGGTTGCGGCTTGCGTGCGGCCGCGTTAGCGCGTAAAATTTGCGCCCTTTTGTGATGGCCCGACAGCGTCCATTGCAGCCACTAAATAAGTTAATGGGCGGGTAACACAATGTACGCAGTAATAGAAAGCGGCGGCAAACAGCATCGCGTGGTGCAGGGCGAAACGCTCAAACTGGAAAAGCTGGAGACGGCAACCGGTGAAACCATCAATTTCGACAAGGTATTGTTGGTAGGCGCTGGCGAATCGGTGCAGATCGGCGCACCTTATGTTGATGGCAGCACTGTTAGCGCCGAGGTAGTAAGCCACGGTCGCCATAAAAAGGTACACATCATCAAGTTTCACCGGCGCAAGCATCACCGTAAGCAGGCTGGCCATCGGCAGTGGTACACGGAAGTCAAAATCACCGACATCAAAGCCTAGGCTGGTTTGGTAGAAGCTCGCCGACATCGGTAACAAGTAGAGGAATTAAGTATGGCGCATAAGAAAGCAGGCGGTAGTACCCGCAACGGTCGCGACTCACAGTCCAAACGCCTTGGCGTAAAAAGTTTCGGCGGCCAAACAGTGACCGCTGGCAGCATCATTGTGCGGCAGCGCGGCACGCACTTTCACCCCGGCAAAAATGTTGGCTGTGGTAAAGACCATACGTTATTCGCCACCTTGTCAGGGCAGGTTGAGTTTGTTGTTAAGGGCGCGAAGAATCGTCGCTACGTAAACATACTTCCTGCCTGATAGCTGACGCTAGCGCTGCAGTGCCGAAGCCTCGTCATTTGACGGGGCTTTTTTATTTTCATGTACAGGATACGACACGCTCCGATAAGCAGGACGCCGCAAGGAGCACAGGCAGAGCATTTTGAAATTTATAGACGAAGCGAACATCCAGGTCAGTGCCGGTCGCGGCGGTGACGGCTGCCTGAGTTTTCGGCGTGAGCGATTTATCGAAAAGGGCGGACCGGATGGCGGCGACGGCGGTGATGGCGGCAGCGTGTATCTGGTAGCCGATCAGGCGCTGACGACGTTGGTTGATTATCGCTACAAGCGGCACCACAAGGCGGGCAGCGGTAAATCGGGTGGGGGCACTAATTGCACCGGGGCCAAGGGTGATGATTTGGAACTGGAAGTCCCAGTAGGTACAACGGTATTTGACGCTGAGACCGGCGAGCTATTGGGTGACTTGACTGAGCCCGGGCAGCGCCTGATGGTCGCGCAGGGTGGCTGGCACGGGCTGGGCAATACGCGCTTCAAGTCCAGCACCAATCGCGCGCCGCGGAAAATCAGCAAGGGTCAGGACGGCCAGACGCGACAACTACAGCTGGAACTGAAAGTGCTGGCGGATGTCGGCTTACTGGGTTTGCCCAATGCCGGTAAGTCCAGCCTGATTAGAGCGGTGTCGGCGGCCAAGCCCAAGGTGGCGGACTACCCCTTCACTACGCTCGTGCCGCAACTGGGCGTGGTGGCTGTCGACGGGCATCGTAGTTTTGTGATAGCCGATATTCCGGGCATTATCGAAGGTGCTGCCGAAGGGGCAGGGCTGGGTATTCGCTTTTTAAAACATTTGGCGCGCACGCAGCTATTGCTGCATATTATTGATCCCCTGCCGATGGATGGCAGCGATCCCGTCGCCAACGCACAGTTGGTATGCGCTGAGTTGCAGCGCTTCAGCCCGAGCCTGGTACAGCGCGAGCGTTGGCTGTTGATCAACAAAACTGATTTACTGCCCGAAGCAGAGCTGCAAACGCTGGCGGCCCAATTAGTCCGTGCCCTGCAGTGGCAAGGCAAGCCGCTGTTCTTCGTATCGGCCATACAGAGCAGCGGCACGCGAGACCTGTGCGAGCATATCATGCGCTATCTGGAGGATCAGCGAGACTTGCTGGCGAGTGACGAAGAGTTGCGCCGCGAGCGGCAGCTGATGTACGACAATGTACAAGGCGAGGGCAGGGAGCGGATTGCGCAGCTCGCCGCCGAGCGTCGAGCGCGTTACAAGAATGGCCTTAATAATGACAATGACAACGATCAAGACGACGATAGCGATGTTGTCGTACAGTATTCAGAGTAGTCTGCCGGAGTTGCTGAAGGTCGCGCGAGGATGAGCAAAAACGAACGCTGGGTTATAAAAATTGGCAGCGCTTTAATGACGAATAACGGTGAGGGGTTAGCGCTGCCGGCCATTGCCGGCTGGGTTGCGCAGATGGCCATACTGCGTACACAGGGCATTGAGCTGGTCATAGTGTCATCCGGCGCGGTCGCGGCGGGCATCAGTCGCCTAGGCTGGCATGGTCGGCCGCGCGAGGTGCATAAATTACAGGCGGCGGCGGCCGTCGGCCAAATGGGCCTGGTGCAGAGCTGGGAGTCGCATTTCCAGGCCTTCGGTTTACACACCGCGCAGGTATTGTTGGTCAACGATGATGTCGCTAACCGTGAACGCTACCTCAATGCCCGCAAAACGCTAAAGACTTTGCTTGCCTACGGTGTCGTACCCGTTGTAAATGAGAATGACACCGTCGCGACCGAAGAAATATGCTTTGGTGACAATGACAGCCTGGCTGCCATGGTGGCGAACCTGATTTACGCCCACCGGTTACTGATTCTGACCGACCAGCAGGGTTTATTCGACCAGGACCCACGTATTAACCCGCAGGCGCAGCTTGTGCAGCAGGCTAGGGCCGGCGACCCGAGGTTGCAGCGTATGGCCGGGGTTAGCCCGGGCCAACTCGGTCGAGGCGGCATGGTGACCAAACTGCGGGCCGCGCAGCAGGCGGCGCAGTCGGGCACCGATACCTACATTGTGCACGGTGCGGAAGCTAACGTGCTGACGCGGCTTGCCGGCGGTGAGCAAATTGGCACGCATCTGACCGCTGCGCGTAAACCGGCGGCAGCGCGCAAGCAATGGATTGCCGCACGGTTTCAAAACAAAGGAATTTTACGGCTGGATGAAGGTGCCAGCAAAGTGATTCAAACTGCGGGCCGCAGCTTGCTACCGATTGGTGTGGTGGCAGTGGAAGGTAATTTTCAGCGCGGCGATGTGGTCAGCTGTGTCAGCCCGCAAGGACTAGAGCTGGCGCGCGGCTTGACTAATTACGCGGCCGAAGACGCACGCAAGATTATCGGGCTGGCGAGCGATAGGATTGTAGCGGTGCTGGAAGCTCCGGGTGATGCGGAGCTGATCCATAGAGATAATCTGGTACTGCTCTGACCTGGTGTTATCTACTATGACGCCATATTCTTAATGGCGGCATTCAAACGACTCTTGTGCCGTGCAGCCTTATTTTTCTGGATGACGCCTTTATCAGCCATGCGGTCAATAGTAGGCACGGCCGCCGTGTAGGCTGCTTTGGCAGCAGTCTGGTCGCCAGCTTCTATAGCGTGAATAACATTTTTAATGCAGGTTCTAATCATCGAACGTTGCCCGGTTTTTAACGAACGACGGACGACTGTTTGGCGAGCGCGTTTGCGTGCTTGTGGCGTATTGGCCAAAATAAAAATCCTCGGTGTGTGGTAGTAGTGTGTGGCGTCGGTGCAGGACGCGCGATTATTCCGATTCGCCGCTTATTTGTCAACCTGTCAAGCACATTACAAGAACCTGCCCGCCGCGACGCAGCTCCATACCACGATAAAATTCATCAAGCTCATAAACACGGCGGCCGAGCCCATGTCTTTGGCCTGGCCCGACAGTGCATGGTGCTCGGTACCGATGCGGTCGACGGTGGACTCCATCGCTGAATTTAACAATTCAACAACTAATACCAGCATGGTACACATGATTAACACGCCACGTTCCAGCCCGCTTTGCCCCAGCCACAGAGCGGCGGGAAAGCAAATCACCGCCAGACCAAGCTCCAGTCGAAAGGCAAACTCGTTGCGCCAGGCCGCGCTCAAGCCGCGCATGGAAAAAGCGTTTGCCTGTAACACATGGCGCAGGTTGTCGCTGGTGGGTTTGTTGCGTTGCTGTTTGGTCATCGTTTATTGATCATAGTGGTTTAGGAACGTTCACGAAATAGCTTGCCGATCTTGCTTGTCTTTTTGTCCGTCTCCTACGTTGCGGTAACAGTGACATAGTTCGTCTATGCGCCTGTTACCACGCCTTGAAGACAAACAAAAATCCGGCGCAATAGCGTCAAGTTATTTCGTTCCCATTCCTTAATCAGTGTGTTAACGAACCTTGAAATAGCGTCGCAGACTATAAAATAGTAGTAGCAGCAGCGCGGCAATGAACAATCCCATTAATGCCAGTTGCAATGGCGGCAGCGCGATATCAATAGACGCGCCTAGTAAAAATCCGGGCAAGATGTAAACCGGTGCCCACGCCAGTGCCGATGCTAGATTCACCGCCAGGAATAACCCGGTAGGCATTTTTAATATGCCCGCCACCAGCGGCATAATGGGGCGGATTGGACCAATAAAGCGTCCAATAACGATACTCATGGCGCCATAGCGTTCGAAAAACAGCTCGCCGCGCACAACCCAGCGCTGCTGTTTTTTAAGGGCTCTGGAATCGAGCAGGTGTTGGCCGTAATATTTGCCGAGAAAAAAGCTGCTGCCGTCACCGAGCACGGCACCGACAAAGGCAGCGGCCAATGTGCTGGCCATATCCAGCGTGCCGCTGCCGGCAACGAAAGCGGTCACTGTCATCAATAGCACGCCGGGAACGACAACACCCGCGATCGCAAACGATTCGGCGAATGCAATCAGCACTATGCTCCACACCACCCAGTTGGGATTGGCGAGCAAGAATTCGAAAAGTGCGGAGCTTTGTAAGGCTTGAGTATTCAATTCAGGATTTATTCAGTGGGTGCACGACTATGATCGCATTGAAAAGCAGGGCAGCGAAATCGGCTTATGCAGTCGTTTGTCTGACAGTCGCCGCATGGACACTATATAATAGCCGCAACAGAATTAGGCAGGTACGGCGTGGACATTAAAACCTATATGCAGGAACTGGGTCGGCAGGCGCGCGCAGCGTCGCGGTCTATGGCGGCAGCGGGCACGGCGCAGAAGAATGCTGCTCTGCATGCTATCGCCGCTGCGCTAGACGGTGGCCGAGCAAAATTGCAGCAGGCTAACGTTGAAGATCTGCGCGCCGGTGAAAGCAGTGGCCTGGAAGCGGCGCTGATGGACCGACTGGAGCTCACTCCGGCGCGCATCGACAGCATGCTTGAGGGCCTGCAACAGGTCGCCACCTTGACCGACCCGGTCGGTGAGATTTCCGAACTGGCATTTCGCCCCAGCGGCATACAAGTCGGTAAAATGCGCGTGCCGCTAGGCGTGATCGGCATCATATACGAATCGCGCCCTAACGTTACTATCGATGCCGCCAGCCTGTGTATCAAGTCCGGTAATGCCAGCATTCTGCGCGGCGGATCGGAAGCGTTGCATTCGAATCAGGCCATCGCGGCGGCAATAAGCGCAGGTTTACGGCAAGCCGGATTGCCGGCGGCCGCGGTACAGGTTGTGGAGACCACCGATCGCGCTGCAGTGGGTGAGTTGATCACTATGCCCGAATACGTCGACGTCATTGTGCCGCGCGGCGGCAAGGGTTTAATTGAACGCATCAGTCGTGACGCCAGGGTCGCCGTGATCAAACATCTCGACGGCGTCTGCCACGTGTATATCGACGCGCACGCTGATTTGGACAAGGCTGAGCGCATCGCCATTAACTCCAAAACCCAGCGCTACGGCACCTGCAATACGCTGGAAACTCTACTAATTGACCAACAGATAGCAGCAGAGATGTTGCCACGGCTAGCGGATCTTTATGCGCAAAAAGGTGTTGAGCTGCGCGGCTGTAAGCAGACCATGGCAGTGTTGCCAGACATCAATGCTGCCAGCGAAGATGATTGGCACGCGGAATATCTGGCACCGATATTGGCAATTAAAGTAGTCTCCGGGCTGGACGCCGCTATCGAACATATCAACCGTTACAGCTCCTTGCATACCGACACTATCGTTACTGAAAACTATACGCATGCGCAGCGTTTCTTGCGTGAGGTGGATTCCAGCTCGGTCATGGTCAATGTGTCGACCCGCTTTGCCGACGGTTTCGAATACGGTCTGGGCGCCGAGATTGGTATATCGACCGATAAAATTCACGCGCGCGGACCGGTTGGTCTGCAAGGCCTAACATCACAGAAATTTATTGTGCTGGGAGACGGCCAAATTCGTGAATAACTTTCCTCGCTCGTGCTGACGGGTTTGCAAAACCTGCAACAAGGCGTCGGTATTTTCGGCGGGTCGTTCGACCCCATTCATTTTGGTCATCTGCGCGCCGCTCTGGAATTAGCCTTCACTTTTAATCTCGCCAGTGTGCGCCTGATTCCCAACGGCCAACCACCACATCGCGATGCAGCATTGGCGACAGCGGCACAGCGTGGCAGCATGCTTGAACTGGCGCTGCATAATGCACCGCCGCTGCTATTGGATCGCTGCGAGCTGGATCGATCTGGCCCGTCGTACAGTATCGATACTGTGCACGCGTTGCGCGCTGAACTGGGTGACACCACGCCATTGATTATGGGCGTTGGTGCCGACGCCTTTCAGCAGCTGGCTTCCTGGGAGCGTGGACGCGAGCTAATCGAGCACACGCATATCGCCGTATTGACGCGCCCCGGCGCGCCGCTGGCGAGTGATATTGATGCCAGGCTACCTTTCACGGCGCACTGGGCAACTGAACCAGCACGTTTGACGGAGCAGCCGTGTGGTTTGCTATACAAACTGGAAGTGACGCCACTGGCCATTTCCTCCACCCGTATTCGCCAACAGATCGCGGCCGGCTGGTCACCGCGCTATCTTGTTCCCGCAGCAGTTTGCGACTATATAGATAAGCATCAACTTTACGCTGCCGATGCAGCGCACTAGAGGAATAGCAACATTAATATGCAAGCAACAGAAATTGCCGCTCTCGCGGAACACGCGCTGGAAGACTTAAAAGCGCACGACATAAAACGGCTCGACGTCAGGGAACTGACCGACATTGCCGACTATCTTATCGTTGCCAGCGGCAACTCAAATCGACAGGTTAAAGCGCTGGCAGAGAACGTACAATTAAAAGCAAAACAGGCGGGGCTGAGCGCTATTGGGGTTGAAGGCGCCGCTGCCGCTGATTGGATTCTGGTCGACCTCGCCGACGTAGTTGTTCACGTCATGCAACCGGCTACGCGTGAGTTCTATGACCTTGAGCGTCTGTGGTCGGTAACGCCTCCTCCTTCGGTTGACGAACAGAATTTGTAGCGGTATTACCTTGCAGGGGTGCTAGCGTGAAGATTCGTATTCTCGCCTTTGGCCAGCGCATGCCGGCGTGGGTAAATACTGCAGCAGACGACTATTTGCAGCGACTGTCTGCCGGCCTGCAAGTCAGCTTAATCAGCCTGCCGCTGGAGAAGCGCAGCAAAGCGCAATCGCTGGATAAAATACGCCAGCGTGAAGATGAAAAAATGCTTAATAATATAAAAGCCGATGAATGCGTTATCGCTCTCGATCAGCGTGGCAAGCAGCGCTCCACCGAACAGCTCGCTGCTAATCTGCTCGACTGGCAAATGCATGGTCGCGATTATTGTCTGTTAATCGGCGGTCCGGAAGGTCTTGGCGACAAGAGCCTGGCGCGTGCCGACATGCGTTGGTCATTGGCGCAGCTAACGCTGCCGCATCCGCTGGTGCGCATAATATTAGTGGAGCAACTGTATCGTGCCTGGAGCATAAATAGCGGACATCCTTATCATCGCTAAGGCTTTGTTGTTGATTAACGTCTTATTCGCGACTAAAGTCGCCACTGCGAAAGACGTAGGATGCACCGTGCGCATATCGCCTATTCGTTCGAATCACTCAGGTGCGCATGCCGCACCCTACGAGTCAGCAAAGGCGGCTGTCGTCGCCCGACACAAGTACTTAAGCAATTACGTTAAACCGTTAGAAATTATGGAAGCTATGCAAACAAAATTGAAATATCTCGCAGTTGTACTCATCACGATGTTTACCGGCTTCCATGCTCAGGCCGCTACTGAATCCGAATCTGAAGCCCAGGCCCAGGCCGAAGACCTGACTCAGCGTGAGGACGTTAGCGCATTTATTGAGCGGGTTAGTGCGGCCAACAAACTCGATGCAGAAAAAGTGCGCGCGGTGCTGGCCGCTGCACGGGTACAGCAATCGATTCTGGAAGCGATTGCCCGACCGGCAGAGAAAACCATGACCTGGGGTAGCTACCGTAAGATATTCATCCAGCCGCAGCGTATTCAGGGAGGGGTTGAATTTAGTGACAAGTACGCCGAGCATCTGCAGCGAGCAGAGCAGCGCTTCGGCGTGCCAGCCAGCATGATCGTCGCCATCATCGGCGTGGAAACGCTGTACGGCAAGCGCATGGGCAGCTACCGCGTAGTCGATGCGTTAGCCACGCTGGCATTTGACTACCCGCCGCGCTCGACATTTTTCGCTAAAGAATTGGAGAATTTTTTGGTACTCAGCCTTGGCAACGAGCTGGACCCCCTGCAGGCCAAAGGCTCGTACGCGGGCGCGATGGGCTATGGTCAATTCATGCCCAGTAGCTATCGCGCATATGCGGTTGACTTTGACGGTGACGACCTGGCAGATATCTGGAACAACCCGGTCGATGCCATCGGTAGCGTCGCTAATTATTTTGCGCGCCACGGCTGGAAGCAGAATGCTGACATAGTTATTCCAGCAAAACTCAATGGCGAAAAGCTCGACGCCGAACAGTTAAACGCCTCGCTTAAACCGAGCGTGAAAGTCAAAAATTTGGCGGCTATGGGACTTGCCAGTGAACAAAAGTTGAAAGGCCGCACGCTGGTTGCACCGTTTAAATACGTCGGCGAAGAGGCCGACGAGTATTGGCTGGGGCTGCACAACTTCTATGTTATTACACGCTATAATCGCAGCCGTCTCTATGCAATGGCGGTTTACCAGCTGAGTCAGGCCATTGCTGAACAAACGCAGGAAAGTTGATGCTGATACACGGCTCCGGTAGGCAGAAAAAATTGCGCACGTTTCTCACCACCGCCTGTGCCTTGTTGTTAGGCATAACCGGCTGCGGTTTCAAGCATCAGAAAGATGGCGCGCCTAATACCGCTGGCAGTTTTAGTTTCGGTGCGACGGCGGCGCATGCCGAGGATGCCATCCCCCGGCTGGAACCGGTAACACGCAAGGGCAACACTAATCCTTACACGGTGTTTGGCAAGACGTATCATTTACTGCCTACCAGTGAAGGCTACTCAGCGGAGGGGCTGGCCTCGTGGTACGGCACCAAGTTTCACGGCAAGCAAACCTCGAACGGCGAGATTTATGATCTCAACCTGATGACGGCGGCGCATAAAACCTTGCCCATACCCTGCTATGTGCGTGTCACTAACAAGCAAAATGGACGCTCTGCGGTGGTGCGAGTTAACGATCGTGGGCCGTTTCATAGCGACCGGGTGATCGACTTGTCCTACGCGGCGGCGGTTAAGCTCGGCTTTGCCGACAGCGGTACGGCGCCTGTGTTTATTGAAACGGTGGTACCCGATGCGCCAAACGACGCCAGCATAGTGCCGGCACCTAATTCCAACTGGTATTTGCAGGCCGGTGCCTTTCAAAATCAAAGCGCTGCTGCCGAGCTTGGCAAAAAGCTGGTCGCGCATACTGATCTGCCCGTACATATTAATCCTTCGGAAGGGGCGCATGCGGTGGTTTATCGCGTCAGGGTCGGTCCGGTGCAAGAGGAGTCTGAGTTGCACAATCTGCAGCAAGACCTGCAAGCGGCGCAATTGGGCGCGGCGATTATTGTGAGGGAAGTGTTGAATTGAAAATTAGGAAAATGATGCAAGTAAAAAACATGGACTTCGTTAAAATCCTCGCGCTGCTGGTATGTTGCATGGCGCAGCAGTCGGCGCTGGCGGCGATTAGCGTGACGCCTTCGGCACCGAAAGTGAACGCGAAAAGTTATCTGCTGGTAGACGCCGCCAGCGGTCAGGTGTTAGTGGAACATAACGCCGATCAGTCTTTACCACCGGCCAGTCTGACCAAGCTGATGACCAGTTATGTGTTGGCCTATGAGGTGGCGCGCGGCAACGTCAAAGAGGATGACCTTACTACCGTTAGCAAGGAAGCCTGGGCGAAAAATTTCCCGGGCTCTTCGCTGATGTGGCTTGAAGTTGATACGCAGGTATCGCTGCGCGATTTACACAAAGGGCTGGTAATATCCTCGGGCAACGACGCCAGCGTGGCCATTGCCGAACATCTTGCCGGCACTGAAGAAGCGTTCGCCGACAGCATGAACAAGCATGCAGAGGCGCTGGGCATGACCGGCACGCATTATATAAACTCGCACGGCTTGCCCAATAAAGACCACTACACTACGGCGCGCGATCTTGCCGTGCTGGCGAAGGCCATTATCACTGACTTCCCCGCTGATTATGCGCTATACAAAGAGCGTGAGTTTACGTACAACGATATCAGACAGCCTAACCGTAACCGCCTGTTATGGCGCGACAGCTCGGTTGATGGGTTGAAAACGGGCCATACCGAAGCGGCGGGTTATTGCCTTGTTGCGTCTGCGGTACGCGGCGACATGCGCCTGATTTCGGTGGTCATGGGCACTAGTTCAGACGAGTCACGCTCGCGCGAAACGCAGAAGCTGTTGTCATACGGGTTTCGTTTTTTTGAAACGCACAAGCTTTACGGCGCTAGTGAAAAGGTGTCTGACGCCAAGGTATGGGGCGGTTTGGACGAGCAGGTGCCGCTTGGCGTGCAAGAGGATATTTACCTTACCTTGCCGAAAGGCAAACACAACGATCTACAGGTTAATTTCGTAATCGACAAGGAAATCGAGGCCCCGGTGCAAGCCGAGCAGCCGTATGGTAAGTTGGTGGTTGTGCTGGGCGATAAAACCCTCACGGAGCAGCCTTTGATTGCGCTGGCGGGTGTTGAACAGGCGGGCTTTTTTGTGCGCATCTGGGATAAAATCGTCATGCACACCAAAAGCCTTATCGCCTCGTTTTTTTAAAGCTAAGAGTAAGGTTAAAAGAACAGCTATGGAACCGCCCCGCATAGAATTCCCCTGCGATTATCCGATAAAGGTGCTGGGCGAGGTGTCGGCCGGTTTCGAGGAGATGGTAGTCGGGATTATGCTCAAGCACGATGCCGAATTTGACCCGGCGACGGTCACCCGGAATAACAGCCGCAACGGCAACTATATATCTTTCAGAGTGATTATTCGGGCGACCGATGAAGACCAGCTGCAGGCGCTGTTTGCGGAGCTAAAACAAACCGGGCGAGTAAAAATGGTGCTATGAATCGACCTGCCGAGTCTGCCACCACGCCTGAGCAAAAAATACTGGTGCGCGAGCTTGGTATGCAGCCTTACGTGCCGACCTGGCATGCAATGCGCGATTTTACGCAACAACGGCAAGCCAACACTGCCGATGAGCTGTGGCTATTACAGCATGAAGCCGTTTATACGCTCGGCCAGGCGGGCGACCCAAAGCATGTGCTGGCCGCTGGCGACATTCCCGTTGTGCAGGTCGACCGCGGTGGCCAGGTGACCTATCACGGCCCAGGCCAGTTGGTTATTTATTTGCTGATCGACCTACGCAGGCATAAGCTGGGCGTTCGCGATTTAGTCACGCTGATCGAGCAAAGCCTGGTAAATTTGCTCAAAGAATATGGCGTAGACGCAGCCGCACGGCCAGACGCACCGGGGGTTTATGTCGCTGGCGAAAAAATCGCGGCATTGGGTTTACGCATTAAGAAGGGCTGTTCTTACCACGGTTTGAGTCTCAACGTGGCTATGGATCTGGAGCCGTTCAGTCGCATCAACCCCTGCGGTTTTCAGGATCTGGCCGTCACCAGCATGCAAGCGCTATTGCCGGATCAGACTTTCGACATGCCGACCGTGCAGTCGCAATTGTGCAACGAGATCATGCGCCAGCTGCAAGGCTAGAAGTATTTTTCATCACCAACTCTTAGCCAGCCACCCGGATCGCGCCCCTGCGGATCATGGTGCGTCCAGTGAATAACGCCGCCTTTTTCATTCCACTCGTACCGACCCTTGATATAAATTGTCATGCCGCGCTCAAGCGGAGCGCGTGGTGCAAGGTCGATATTATGCGCGACTAACAAACTGGGTAAGCCGGGGCGTTCGACCAGGAAGCGCTGGTGCCGGTCGCCGCGGTTGTCATCATTCAGCTCTTTACGCAATTTGAATTGTGTTTCCGCAAACCAGACGTTCGAGCGTTGCTGTGCGGCTGCCTGCTTGAGAGTTTCAAAGCCATCCTGTGATTGTGTAACGCCAGGTGTGTCGAAGGCAGGACTTTGCTCGGCCTGCTCGAAGTAGCTAAGCAATACCGCGCCGCCGATTAGAACCGCAAGCGCAAGCCAGTTTGATTTACGTAACTGTCTGAGATTTAGCATGGCAGTAAAGCCTTTCCTGATAGTGACGCGCATAGGGTGGCAAGCTCATCCCACGCGTTGGCTTTGCGCATCCCTTTACTGGCTTGATCAATTGCGCCAGCCAATTGCAATAGTTCCTCTAGTTGCCGGGGAGTGGAAAGCTGTAGCACCCTGCTAACCAGCGCCATACGATTCTTCCATACCTTCATATTTTGCATGGCCTGCTGTGCTGATAGCCCTTCTTGCATCGCGTAATGAATGGCAAGCAGCAGGCGTATCTCTTTGGCAAACACCCACAGCACTGCGAGCGTGTCTACGCCCTCGCCGCGCAGGCCGGCCAGCATGCGCTGCGCGTCTGCGGCCTTGCCCTGCAGGCACGCGTCGAGCAGGTTGAATACGCTATAGCGGGCGCTGTCGCCGATGGCCTGCGTGATCGTATTGACATCCAGATGCTGCCCTTTGGCGGTCAATGCCAGCTTATCTACTTCCTGTGCGGCGGCCAGCAGGTTGCCCTCTACTTTTTCGGCCAGTAGCAGTACCGCGTCGCGATCGGCCGACAGGCCACGCAGCTGCAGGCGCTGGTTTATCCAGCTAGGCAATTTTTGCGCGTCGATTGGCCACAGGCGGCAGATGCAGGCTTTGCTGTCGAGGACTTTTAGCCATTTGGAGCGCATCGCGCTGGCGTCGAGCTTGCCGAATACCAATAGCAAAATAATATCAGGGGGCGCGTTGACGGCGTATTGCTGTAGTGCTTTGCTGCCTTTGTCGCCGGGCTTGGCGTTGGGCAGGCGTAACTCCAGCAGCTTTTTTTCAGCAAACAGCGACGGGTTCTGAGTCTCCAGCAGCAGGCTGTGCCAATCGAATTTTTGATCGACCTGGAGAAGTTGGCGCTCAACAAAACCCTGCTCGCGCGCCGCACTGCGGACCGAATCGGCGGCTTCCTGCAATAAAAAAGGTTCGTCTGAACTCAACAGATAAATTGGCGCTAGGTTTTTTTTTAGCTGCGCGGCAAGTTGCTCGGGGCGGACTTGCATCAGCCTTTGTCAGCTCTTTGTTTTTTTAATTCTTCCAGCCGATCGGCGTCCAGCGCCTGATAGCGGCGCATTATCTGGCCTGCAAGCTGACGCCGCATTTCTTCGCGAATCAGGCGTTCCTCGTCGCGTTTGCCAACCACATTGGTTATATCGTTTACAAAAACCCGCTCGCTGATCAGTTGGTCGGGGCCGGCAAGGGCCGAGCCTTTGGGGTCGCGTAGTTCGAAGCTGACATAATGACGCAGCTGAAACTCCGCCGCTGCGGCCTGTTCGTCCACCGAGACCGAGCGCTTATCTTCCTGTTCGTTGCTGATGTATAAGGTATAGGGAGCGGCGGCAGCGGAGCTGCTAAGTTCAACACCAGAGGCGCGCATGGAACGCTGTACACTTTTTACGATCGGGCTGCGCGGATTCTCACCGGTAACGTAGACGTTACGCAGGCTTTCGGGAACATCCACCGCGCCGCGCAGATGAAAGCCACAAGCGCTTAATAACAAACCAGCCAACACGCCGAGCGATATAAGCGCTACTCGGCTATGCATGCAGGGCGCTGAAAACGATTCATTTACACTCATTAGCTCACCACGATGTTGACCAGTTTTTTCGGCACTATTATAACCTTGCGAATTTCTTTATCCTCGGTAAAGCGCTGTACGTTCTCATGCGCCAGCGCCAGCTGTTCTATGCTTTCCCGGCTGGCGTCGACGGCTACTTCGATGCTGCCGCGCAGCTTGCCGTTAACCTGTATGACGATGCTCAGTTCGGTAGCAACCAGCGCTGCCGGGTCAAACGTTGGCCAGGCGGCATCAATAATGGGCTCCGCGTGGCCGAGTTTTTGCCACAAAACATGGCAAATATGCGGCACAATAGGCGCCAGCAGCAATACCGCACTTTCCAGCGCCTCGCGCTGCACGGCCAAGCCCTCGGGGCTGGCATCGGTAAAGCGCGATATTTCATTGCTCAATTCCATCACTGCCGCGATGGCGGTGTTGTAGGTTTGCCGGCGACCATAATCATCGCTGACTTTTTCAATGGTGGCGTGCGTTTTACGGCGCAGTGCTTGCTCGGCAGAACTTAGGGCATCGACCTGTAAGTTTGCATCGCCTTCGGTATCGAAATTGTCCACCAGTTTCCACAGCCGGCGCAGAAATCTATGCGCACCCTCAACGCCGGTGTCCGACCATTCCAGCGATTGGTCGGGCGGTGCGGCAAACATGAGAAACAGGCGCACAGTATCGGCACCGTACTTATCTATTAGCGGCTGCGGATCGACGGTGTTGCCTTTAGATTTAGACATCTTCGCGCCGTCTTTTAACACCATGCCCTGGGTGAGCAGGCGTTTGAACGGTTCGTCGCTGTTGAGCAAACCCTCGTCGCGCATCAATTTATGAAAGAAGCGCGCATACAGCAGGTGCAGAATGGCATGTTCGATACCGCCGATGTATTGGTCCACCGGTGCCCAATAGTTAGCGCGCTCATCCAGCATGCGCTCGGCATCGGGACAGGCGAAGCGCGCGTAGTACCAGGATGACTCCATAAACGTGTCGAAAGTATCGGTTTCGCGTTCGGCCGGCCCCTGACACTGCGGGCACGACGTTTGATAGAACTCCGGCATTTTCTTCAGCGGTGAACCCACGGCGGAGAATTCTACGTCGGTTGGCAAAACGACTGGCAGCTGATCTTCCGGCACAGCCACGGCACCGCATTGCTCGCAGTGAATGATAGGTATCGGCGTGCCCCAATAGCGCTGCCGCGACACGCCCCAATCGCGCAGTCGATACTGCGTTTGCCGTTCGCCTTGATCGCGGTCGCCTAAATAAGTGGCTATTTGATCGAAGGCGGTGTTGAAATCCAGACCGTCAAACTGTGAGGAATTGATCAGCTTGCCTTTGGCGGAGAACGCTGCCTGGGTGATGTCTACTGTTGTTGCAGCATCTTCCGCTGCGATGACTTGCGTAATGGGTAAGTCATATTTCTGTGCAAACTCCCAGTCGCGCTGGTCGTGCGCCGGCACTGACATAACCGCGCCCGAGCCGTAGCTCATCAGCACAAAGTTGGCGACCCAGATCGGCAGCTGCTCACCGCTGATTGGGTGGGTGGCGAAAAAGCCGGTTGCCATGCCGCGCTTTTCCATGGTGGCCAGTTCGGCCTCGGCCACGCTGCTGTGTTTTAACGTGCCCAAAAATTCCGCAACCTGCGCATTTTTTTGCGCGGCGGCAACAGCGATCGGATGCTCGGCGGCAACCGCCATATAGGTAGCGCCCATGAGTGTATCTGGCCGGGTGGTATAGACGCTGAGCTCGCTACCGGCGTCGGTCGCGAAGCTGATTTTCAGCCCCTCCGAACGGCCAATCCAGTTGGCCTGCATAGTGCGCACCTGCTCTGGCCAGCCGTCGAGCTTGGCTAGGTCATTCAGCAACTCCTCGGCGTAATCGGTAATGCGAATAAACCACTGTGGAATTTTACGGCGCTCGACCAGCGCGCCGGAGCGCCAGCCGCGGCCGTCGCTGTCGACCTGTTCGTTGGCCAGTACGGTTTGGTCGACCGGGTCCCAGTTCACTTCGGCTGCTTTTTTGTAGACCAAACCCTTGGCAAACAGGCGAGTGAAAAACCATTGCTCCCAGCGATAATAGTCGGGGTCGCAGGTGGCGAACTCGCGGTTCCAGTCGTAGGCAAAACCCAGGCGTTTAAATTGTTCGCGCATTTGATCGATATTTTCATAGGTCCAGCGCGCCGGCGGCACCTTGTTTTGCAGTGCGGCGTTTTCGGCTGGCAGGCCGAAAGCATCCCAGCCAAACGGCTGCAAAACATTTTTACCCTGCATGCGCTGGTAGCGCGCGATCACATCGCCAATGGTGTAGTTGCGTGCATGGCCGATATGCGCCTTGCCGCTGGGGTAGGGGAACATCGCCAGGCAATAAAATTTATCGCGCTCAGAATCTTCGCTGACGGCGAAACTTTGTTGGTCGTGCCAGTATTGTTGCGCGGCTGCTTCGACTTTTTCGGGATGGTATTGCTGATTCATTAACTTTTGGTTCTGTTTTCGGAGATGCAAGTGTAGTGCACTAGGATACCGCAGCGTCACGCTGCTTGCTACGCACTGGGAGTTGATTTAGCCTTGCGCCGCAGCAAAGGCAGCGCAACGCACACCGCGCAAAAAAGTAGCAGCGCGCCGTTGCCGAAGCGAGCGTAAGGCGTTTTACCGCTATACAGTTGGATCGAGCCGGTTAGTACTTCCTGAGTGAACTGCGCCGTTCGCGCCGTGATGGCACCGTTAGCATCGATGAGGGCCGATACGCCGTTGTTGGTGCTGCGAAGCATGGAGCGGCCCAACTCCAGTGCTCGCATGCGCGCCATCTGCAGGTGTTGCAGTGGACCTATCGACGCACCGAACCAGGTATCGTTGCTAATGGTGAGTAAAAAGTCGGGCAGGGGGGTGTCACCAGTCGGCAGAAGATTCGGATACACCACTTCATAACAAATAAAAGGCGCTACCTTCAAGTCGCCAGCCTGCAAAAAACCCTGCTCGGCTGGCCCGGGGGTAAAATGCGAAGTCGGTAAATTGAAAAAGTCGATCAGCCCTCGCAGTATGTTTTCCATTGGCACGTACTCGCCAAACGGCACCAGCCTGCGCTTGAAGTAAACGCCGTCACCCCTGCCGAGCGCAACGATACTATTGTAGTAAGTACCGTCGCTATTGAGGTAGGGAATGCCGGTAAAAAACGTGCTGTTGCCTTGTTGGGCACGCTGATCCAGTTGGTCAAGAATAGGCTGTGCGTTTGCATGTAACATGGGAATCGCCGCTTCCGGCCACACGATTATTTGTTTGCCCCACAACGCTTCCGTTAGCTTCTCGTGCAGGCTGATATGCTCTGCAGTTTTCGATGGCAACCACTTCTCTTCCTGAGCGACATTCGCCTGCACCATGCCGACCGTCAGTTCATCGTTTAGCGGTGTTACCCAGCTAATCGTAGCGAGTAGCGGCCCTGCCAGCCAGGGAGCCAGCCCGGGTACTAGCAGCCAGTAGTTGCGGCGTCCTTGTAGCCATAGAAACACACACACGGCCGACAGCGCCAGCAGATAGCTGATACCGAATACACCCAGTACGGGTGCCCAGCCATGTAACGGGCCATCGATTTGCGAGTAGCCAATAAACAGCCATGGAAAGCCCGACAGCAGCCAGGTGCGCAGCCATTCGCCGAGCACCCACAATGCAGGGAATACGGCCAGGCTTAAATAGCCGTCGTGGGCCAGCACGCGTTTATAGATGTAGCAGGTGACAGCGCTAAGTAAGGCCAGCCCCAGACAAAATAATAGAGTAAGAAAAACTGCCAGCGGCACGGGCGCAAAGCCGTATACGTGAATGCTGACATAAACCCACGATGCACCACTGCCGAACAAGCCAACACCAAAAAACCAGCCGCGCACGAAAGCAGCGCCTGGGCTGCAGTTGCTTAGCAGCAATAAAAGCAAAGCCAGCGAGGCAACGCTGGCAGCGCCAACATTGAAAGGGGCCAGGCTGACAGTAACCAGTGCGCCCGCGAATATCGCCAGCAGATTTTGCAGCCAGGGTTTGTGCAACACTTGAAAATCTACGCGGCGGATACCGGCGTCATGCGTAGCAGATGGATTTGCCGATTATCGGCATTGACGACGCGAAATTTAAAGCCGTCTATTGTGGTCAGCTCGTTTGGTTTAGGCAGGTAGCCAAATTTTTGCATCAAAATTCCGCCGATGGTGTCGAAGTCGTCTTCGCTGAAGTCGGCGTTAAATTGGCGGTTGAAAGACTCAATGGGAGTTAAGGCCTTGATGAGGTAATCATTGTCAGCGATTTTGCTAATAAAGTTCTCTGCCGTTGGGTCGTGTTCGTCTTCAATCTCGCCGACAATCTCCTCCAGCACATCCTCGATGGTCACCAGACCGGAAACGCTGCCGTACTCGTCCAACACAATAGCCATGTGATTGCGGGTTTGGCGAAACTCACGCAGCAACACGTTCAACCGTTTGCTTTCCGGCACGAAGGTAACGGGTCGGATCAGCGCACGCAGGTCCGGCTCGTTATTGTTGAGCAATTGAGGCAATAAATCCTTGGCCAACAATATACCCAGTACTTCGTCGGGCGTGGTACCGACGACGGGAAAGCGCGAGTGCGCCGATTCGATAATTTTCGACATAAACTGGTCGACTTTCTCATTGACATTGACCACCACCATTTGCGACGAAGAGATCATAATGTCGCGTACCTGCTGGTTGGCGACCTGCAAGGCACCTTCCAGTATGCCCAGTGCCTCGTTGTCAATCACATCATTTTGCTTGGCGACTTTCAGAACATCCAGAAGATCTTCGCGAGTTTTCGGCTCGCTGCTAAACAGTTGGGTGATTTTGTCCAACCAGTTGCGGTCATCAGAATCGCTGCCAGATCGGGCGTCATTCATTATTTTTTCGTATCTCCTGCGGATGAAGCGGCGCCATTAAATTCGTACGGTGGCGGAATGTTAAGCGTGGCTAATATTTCGGTTTCCAGCTGCTCCATCTCTGTTGCGGCCTGTTGCTGTTCATGATCGTAGCCGAGCAGATGCAATACACTGTGTACAACCATATGCGCCCAATGCGCCGTGCTGCTTTTGCCCTGCTGCTCAGCTTCGCGTTCAACCACCGGTGCGCAAATGACGATGTCGCCAAGCAGGTTAAGGTCACCAACTACGTTGTAGTCTGCCTCTGCCACCGGCTGTTGCGGAAATGCCAGCACGTTGGTTGAACCCTGCTTATGCCGGTACTGTTCGTTCAGCGTCGTCATCTCCGTCTCGTCGACGATGCGAATGCACACTTCGGCCGCGTGGATACGTTCACTGGTAGCGGCCAGCACCCACTGTCGCAAATGCTGTTGCGTAGGTACTTCACTGCTTGATGAAGCGTTTTGCACGACTAGTGCTATGCCGTTCATTATTCGCTATGGGTAGTTGATCTGCGTTCGGAATGGTGGTTTTCGCCGGGCGCTTCTTGCAGTTCGTGGCGGTCGTAGGCTTCTACAATCCGTTGCACCAGCGCATGTCGTACTACGTCTTTGGCCTGAAAGTGGGTGAATCCAATGCCATCGACTTTATCCAGCACGCTGCAGGCGTGATTGAGGCCCGAGGCAGTGCCCTTGGGTAAGTCTATCTGAGTGAGGTCGCCGGTAATCACGGCTGTGGAGCCGAAGCCAATACGCGTCAAGAACATTTTCATTTGCGCTTTGGTGGTGTTTTGGCTTTCATCGAGAATAATAAACGAGTTATTCAACGTTCGGCCACGCATGTAGGCAAGCGGTGCGACTTCAATAATATTGCGCTCTATTAACTTGCCAACGGCGTCGAAGCCCAGCATTTCATACAGCGCGTCATACAGTGGGCGCAGGTACGGATCAATTTTCTGTGCCAGATCGCCCGGTAAAAAGCCCAATTTCTCGCCGGCTTCCACGGCCGGTCGGACTAGCAATATGCGCCGCACCTGCTCCTGTTCCAACGCCGCCACGGCGCAGGCAACTGCCAGATAGGTTTTGCCGGTGCCGGCCGGGCCGATACCGAAATTAATATCCTGCTTTAGAATGCAGCCGACATAGCCGCGCTGATTGTTGCCGCGCGGTTTGATGGCCGCGCGCCGCAGACGAATGATGCCCACATCTTGCGCAGCCGAGCCTTCCGCTTCGAGCTCGCAGTTCGCCTCCTGCAAATGCAGATGCACAAGCTCAGGGGTTAGCGTCTCGTCATGCTCGGTCTGAGCGTACAGGTCGCGCAGAATTTGCCGGGCAGCCAGCGTTGATTCGCTCGGGCCGCTGATCTGAAACTCGTGGCCACGATTGCTGATATCGACCTGCAGCCGTTGCTCAATTTGTTTCAGGTGCTCGTCAAACTGACCACAAAGATTTGCCAGCCGGTGTGTATTGTTGGGTTCGAGCGTTAACTCTGATTGGATGGTGGTCAAGCTGGCCCTAGAAGACGCAAGGTGAAACCGATGAGTTGAATAAGCATATTACGTAATTGACGCCAGTGAAACCAAAAATTATATATAACGGTGCGCATTGTTTATGCGTTTCGATTATGTATTGGCGTGCTCGTTTCGGTTAGCAAGTCGCCGCGTAGCGAGTTGGGCAGCGCCTCGCTAATGCGCAGCGTTGTAAACTGACCGATGAGGCTATGATCGCCGGCGCTAAAGTTGACCACCCGGTTATTCTCGGTGCGCGCCTGCAGCTGGCCCGGGTCTTTTCTGGAGACACCGGTGACCAAAACGCGTTGCTCGCTGCCAACCATGCGCCGGCTTATAGATTGCGTTTGCTGATTGATGCGATCTTGCAGAATAGCCAAGCGCTGTTTTTTCACCTCGGGCGGTGTATTGTCGGGCAGCTCTGCTGCCGGCGTGCCGGGTCTGGCGCTGTAAATAAAGCTGAAGCTGTGATCGAACCCCAGCTCCTGAATCAGATTCATAGTGGCAGCGAAGTCCACATCGGTCTCGCCTGGAAAGCCGATAATAAAGTCGGACGATAGGCTTAAGTTGGGGCGGATGCGACGCAGGCGACGAATTTTCGCCTTGTATTCCAGCACCGTGTGGCCACGCTTCATTGCCGCCAGGATGCGGTCGGAGCCGGCCTGTACCGGTAAATGCAGGTGATCCACCAGCGCTGGTATTTCTGCATACACATCGATCAGCGAGTCGCTAAACTCGATCGGGTGCGACGTAGTGTAGCGGATGCGTTCTATGCCGGGTATGGCTGCCACGTAGGTCAACAGCTCGGCAAAATCCATGCTTTCATTTAAATGATTGCGGTCGCGATACGCATTGACGTTTTGCCCCAGCAAGTTGACTTCGCGCACACCGCCGGCCGCCAGATGCGAAATTTCGGCGATAACGTCGTCGAATGGGCGGCTAACTTCTTCGCCGCGGGTATACGGCACCACGCAAAAACTGCAGTATTTACTGCAGCCTTCCATAATCGATACAAACGCCGTCGGGCCGTCGATCTTGGGTTCGGGCAGGTGGTCGAACTTTTCAATTTCGGGAAAACTGACATCCACCAACGCCGGGCCTTTGCCGGCGGCGTCGAGCATGGTTGGCAGTCTATGTAGCGTTTGCGGGCCGAAAATGACATCGACATACGGTGCGCGCTTGCTGATTGCAGCACCTTCCTGGCTGGCCACGCAGCCACCCACGCCGATAATGACAGCGGGGTTTTTGTCTTTTAACTGCCGCCAGCGACCCAGCTGATGGAATACTTTTTCCTGCGCTTTCTCGCGAATTGAGCAGGTATTCAGCAACAACACGTCGGCATCTTCGGCGCAGTCGGTGAGCTGCATGTCATGCGAATGGCCGAGCAAATCGCCGATGCGGCTGGAGTCGTATTCGTTCATCTGGCAACCGTGGGTTTTGATGAACAGCTTTTTCGAAGAGTGCCGGGTCATATATAGTTGGTAAAATCTGCGCCTGCTTTTGGGGGCGAGCATTATACCCGCGCACAGGTAGTACAGCTATATATACTGAGGTATTAGTAGCGCTACCGCACACTGCAATTGTGATATGCTTCTTCTAAGCACGTCTCATTCCAACCCATTTTCGGTGTTCCTGCCCCATGAGCAATGAAGCGATCTACAAGGTTATATTTCAGAGCCAAAGCCAGGTGTACGAAGTCTACGCACGGGAAATCTATCAGAGCGATATGTACGGCTTTATCGAGGTAGAGGAATTCCTGTTTGGCGAGCGCAGCCAGTTGCTGGTCGACCCGGGTGAAGAAAAGCTCAAAAATGAGTTTAGCGGCGTAACCCGCAGCTACATACCCATGCACGCCATCATTCGTATCGACGAAGTCGAGAAGGAAGGCGTGGCGAAAATCAGCGACAATAAAAGCAGTGGTGACAAAGTCAGCCATTTGCCGCTGTCAAACATGCGCCCGCGTGGCGACAGTGTTGATAAGTCTGATTAGCTTATCGCGTCACGACTATGATCTGCGCGTGTGCCGGCAATCAAGCTGCTTCACCGTGCATATTAATCAGCGCTAGAATCAACTCTTCTGCCGTTTCTGAGGCATCTATAATCTGAAATCCTGCCCAATGGCGATTGTCCTGATTTGCCTCACGGCACCACAGGCAATCTGCACCGACGTTAATCACGTTGTGACTGCCAATGGGATCGGGTAACGTCAATGCGAATTGATAGATTGAACCGGGTTGCAGCGCCTGATCGGTGCTTAGCATCATGCCTTCAATCGTGATGTTAACGACCTCGCCAGCGGCGCAGCCATTGACGATATCAACCACCTTGATCGCGCGACCAAGCTGAATACGTTCATGTTTGCGATGATGATCTGTCATGGTTATTTCTACTCAGATAGTATGCTTTAAGTTTAGCAGCGCGGCGTCGTGTCGCTATGACGCGGCGTTTGTGCGCGGCGAATGCGCCGGTCGCTGTGCCGCGCGATGATATTTGATCAGCTGCTGTAAAAAATGTCTGATTTCCAGATCTTCGCTGCCCGCTGCAATAAGGCTTTGCCGTATTGGCGGCGCGATGACGGTAAATTCAGGCGCGCTGCAATCGATCAGTGGTGCTACATAGGCGAGTACCTGGTCAACCATCGCCAGGGTCTGGCTTGCCTGATCGCTTTGATTGTTGGCATTTAGATACTGGCTGGTCACATAGTTGGTCCACGTGCCGGTCAGAAAAACCACAACCGACCTGGGTACGGTCTGGTCGTGGTCTTTAATTTTCGCTGCCACAATCTGGCTAATGTGCTGCTTTAACTGTTGCAGCTTGGCTTCACCGTCACGGCCTTTTTGTCGCTTGTCATATTGCTTGCTGATCTGTCGATCGCACTGACGCAGGTACGCGCTAAAACGAAATGCGAGGCCGGAAAAAACCTGGCTATTGCCATCGCTTTCGTCAACCAGGCGCTGCACCACCGCTTTGATTTCCATCAACAGCGCCGGTTTTTGCAGGTCGCCGGCTTTATCACGATACAGTTTGCAAGCCTCCGCCAGGCTGTCGAGCAAGCGTTTGCCGGGGTGCCGGTCGGAGTTTGCAAACGATGCATCCGACAAGGCAAGCTTCACATACGGCGTGTACAGGCGGCTTAAGTGACTTTTCAAGTGGTCACTCACCGCAGCATTGCTCAACAGTTGCTGGAACAGCTCGCCCACATAGTCGACCGGAGCCAGGTCGGTGCCGTCATTGGCGGCAATGCCGTGCTTATGACTGGCAAAAACATGGGTACTGCCAGGTTGAGTACAAACTTTGTCGGCCGCCTCATGTGCTTCGATAAGCGCTTGCTGCGAATCGCTTAACGCCTCGCGCTGTTGTTCGCTTTCGCCCTCACCGCCGAAATATTTAAGATTGGGCAGAATACCTTGCCCCGCCAGGCTTTGATTGACGTCAATATAAAGCGAGCCTAACTGGCGTAAAAATTCATAGTCAAAGACTTTATAGGCGATAATCCGCGTATGCAGATCCCACGGCAGATTCTGTATTGCCTGCTCTAGCGCTAGTGCAAAATTGACCGGTGCCAGCGGGTTGGTGGCGGTAATAATCTTGTGTTGACCGATTGTCGACAGACGCTTGTTCAACATGTACAGCAATTCGCTGAAGCGCTGCTCGGCCTTGTCTATCATCACTGGCAGCGCCAGCTCGCCTTCGAGCGTTTCGCTGGTAGCGGCTACCAGTGCGAGTCGGTCGCTACTGTGTTCGAGCTTGCCCTGAAAATCGGCGAAGGTGTACAGCGTAGAGGCGAGAAACGTGTTGGTGAATTCCTTGTGCGCACTTTTGGGTAGCTGCGTTGCGGCCAACACATCGGTTGCAGTTTGTGAGGTGCCTAGCGCGTGCAGTTGGGCACTCTTCAGCTCAAATTTGTTTAAAAATACGGCTAAATGGTCGGTACAAAACGCCTGCGTCAGGCGCAGCATCTCGTGTAATATTATGTTTTTGACTGGCTTCATATTTAGTTTTTTTAAACAATTACTTAACGACACCTAGCAACGCGGCTGGGCAGTTTCATCCGCTCGGACTTGCTGTTTTTTGAGTATAGCCAAGTTCACAATATGCGCACAATTTAGCCGATTTATTTAAGATTCAATCTCTGTGGGTCCAACTCCCCGCAACTTGCTGCGTAGTGTAGGGTCGGATTTATCCGGCCAAGTGATCGAATAAATTCGACCCTGCAATGTAGTACCCTGTTGCTTGCAGCGGGGGTGGTTTATCAGGTCTGCTAGCGTTTCAGGCAGCAGAGGCAGCGGCCCACCCACTGCCAGGCAACTTTTACGCTGCGCGCGTCGGTTGAATTTGCAACCAAGTACCCCTACATTAACTAGTTACCCGCGTCACAGGACTTTCCTAAAACTTATGACGGAACAAGACAGCGAGATTATTCAAGCGTCGCCAGAGCATTCACAAGGCCTGGCCGCGCCCGATCAAATATTGCCCGAAAAACTCTATGTGTTGCCAATTGGCGGCCGGCCGTTTTTTCCAGCGCAGGTTCAACCGGTTTCTGTCAGTAAAGAGCGTTGGGAAGAAACGCTAAAGCGGGTGGCCAAAACACCGCATCTGGCGGTTGGCTTGATGTACGTCGGTGACGAGGAGCCTGAGCAAATCGAAACGGAGAAATTGCCTGCTATCGGCTGTGTTGTGCGGCTGCATAATGTGCGAGAGACCGACGGTAGACTGCAATTTATCGCGCAGGGCATCAAGCGGTTTCGCGTGACCAACTGGTTGAGCAAAGACCGGCCCTATCTCGCGCAAGTGCAATACCCCGATCATCGGGACGAGAACGAAGGCGAAGTCAAAGCGTATGCAATGGCGATTGTGAAGGCGATCAAAGAACTGCTGCCACTAAACCCGCTGTACACGGAAGAGTTGAAGAATTATTTAAACCATTTCAGCCCGAATGAACCGTCACCGCTCACCGATTTCGCCGCCGCCATTACCTCTGCCAAAGGCGCCGAGCTGCAGGAAATTCTGCAAACCGTACCGCTGCTGCCGCGCATGGAAAAAGTGCTGATATTGCTGCGCAAGGAGATGGAAGCCGCCAAGCTGCAAATGCAAATCAGTGCCGAAATCAACGACAAGGTCAGCGACAATCAGCGTGAGTTTTTTCTGCGCGAACAGCTGAAGATTATTCAAAAAGAGCTGGGTATCTCTAAAGACGATAAAACCGCCGACGCTGATATCTTCCGCGAACGCCTGGAGACTTTGAACGTACCCGAGCACGCGCAGGAGCGAATTGAAGAAGAGTTACACAAACTATCGGTGCTCGATACCGGTTCGCCAGAGTACGGCGTGACCCGTAACTACGTTGATTGGGTGACATCGATTCCGTGGGGAGTTTACTCGGAAGACAAGCTCGATCTGGAGCACGCTGAAAAAGTGCTGAACGAGCACCATGACGGTTTGGACGATGTAAAGCAGCGCATTATTGAGTTTTTGGCGCTGGGGGTGTTCAAGGGTGAAATATCCGGTTCGATCATTTTGCTGGTTGGCCCGCCGGGTGTGGGTAAAACATCCATCGGTCGTTCGATAGCCGACGCATTGGGGCGCGAGTTTTATCGCTTTAGCCTGGGCGGTATGCGCGACGAAGCCGAAATCAAAGGCCATAGGCGCACCTATATCGGTGCCATGCCTGGTAAGTTGGTGCTGGCGCTGAAGCAGGTTGCCGTGTCTAACCCGGTGATTATGCTCGACGAAATCGATAAAGTGGGCGCATCTTTTCAGGGTGACCCGGCGTCAGCCTTGCTGGAAGTGTTAGACCCGGAACAGAACAGCGAGTTTTTGGATAATTACGTCGACCTGAAGCTGGACCTTTCCAAGGTATTGTTTATCTGCACCGCCAATCAGCTGGATACTATTCCTGCGCCACTGCTGGACCGCATGGAAACTATTCGGCTGGCCGGTTATATCACCGAAGAAAAGCTTGCCATTGCCAAGAATCATCTGTGGCCGCGTGCTCTCAAACGCGCCGGCGTGAAATCCAGCCAGCTGCGTATAAACCAGGGCGCGTTAAAATTGCTGATCGAGGGCTATGCGCGTGAAGCCGGCGTGCGTAATCTTGAGAAGCAGCTGCAGCGCATTATTCGCAAAGCGGTTGTTAAGCTGTTGCAGGGCCCCGACACGCTTAAAATACGCGTTGGTAAAGACGAGGTTGAAGAGTATCTCGGCCCGCCGATGTTCCGCCAGGAGCGTATGATCAGCGGCGTTGGCGTTGTCACCGGCCTGGCCTGGACCAGCATGGGTGGCGCGACCCTGCCGATTGAGGCTACCCGTGTGCATACCATCAATCGTGGCTTCAAGCTCACCGGTAAGTTGGGCGAGGTGATGCGCGAGTCGGCGGAGATTGCCTACAGCTACGTCGTATCGAATCTTGACACTTACGACTGTGATCCGGAATTCTTCGACAAGTCGTATATCCACGTACACGTACCCGAAGGGGCCACACCGAAAGACGGCCCAAGCGCCGGGGTGACGCTGGCCACCGCGCTAATCTCGTTGGCACGCGATCAGAAAATACCGCGGCGGTTGGCGATGACCGGCGAGATCACGCTGACCGGGCAGGTGCTGGCGGTGGGCGGTATTCGCGAGAAAGTCATCGCCGCTAGAAGAAGCAAGATCAACGAGTTAATCTTGCCTGCCGCTTGCGAACGTGACTATGACGAATTACCGGACTACCTTAAGAAAGGCCTGACGGTGAACTTCGCCGAGCACTATAGTGACGTGTTTAGAATTATATTTGGTGCTAAATAGCACCCTGCTTCGCGACTAAAGTCGCTCCCTCAGTAGCATGAACAGCTTTTGTAGGAGCGACTTTAGTCGCGAACATTTTGAGTTCATATGTCGGCGACTTCCACGCGATTGAAAAACCTCCTTGCTCCAATGCTTGTGCTACTCATCGGCGCTGCTATTGCCTGGTATTTCATGACCGGCAAACCCAAGCCAAAACCGCGACCGGTAAGCGAACCTGTCGCGCAGCGGGTCGAAGTGCTGCAGGCCAAGCCGGGTTCGCACAGATTGGCGGTAATCACCCAGGGCAGCATAGCGCCGCGCCGGGAGATCGACCTGGTGGCGCAAGTGGCCGGTAGCGTGCAAGCCGTAGCAGGAGATTTTGCCGCCGGTGGTTTTGTGGCCGCTGGTGAGACATTGGTACAGGTAGAGCGGGAAGATTATGAGATCGCACTGCTGCGGGCCAGAGCAGTGGTGGCAGACGCGGTGCAGAACCTGGCGACTATCAAAGGCCAGGCACGCCAAGCCAGGCGCGAATGGCGTGATGTTGGCAACGCCGAGGCCAACGATCTTTTCCTTAAGAAGCCGCAGGTAGCCAGCGCCGAGGCGCAAGTGGCTGCCGCCAAAGCCGATGTACGCAAAGCGCAGCTTGATTTGGAGCGCACTAAGATCAGCGCGCCGTTTGCCGGTCGTATTCGCGAAAAACTGGTCGACATTGGCCAGTACGTAACGCCGGGCCTGCCGGTGGCGCGCGTCTACGCAACCGATGTGGTCGAAGTCAGGCTGCCACTGACCGACCGCCAGGTTGCCCTGCTTGATTTACCGCTGGACTCACGCAGCAAAAGCGCTAGTCCCAGAGTGCCGGCAACGCTGACCGCCGTATTCGGCGGCAAAAGGTGGCAATGGCAGGCCTATGTGACGCGTACCGAAGCGAGCATTGATCTGCAAACTCGCGTGATGTATGCAGTCGCCGAGGTGCCTGAGCCATATGCCGAGCAAGCAAATAGTCAGCGGCCACCGCTGGTGATAGGGCAGTTCGTTGAAGCGGAGCTGGGCGGTAAAGAGCTTGAAGATGTCATTATTCTGCCGCGCGAAGCGCTGCGCCCCGGTAACGTGATTTGGCTGGCAGAGGATGAAAAGCTGGCTATTGCAACGGTTGATGTGCTGCAAATAACGGCTCAGCAAGTTGCGCTGCGCGGTGATTTCGATGCGCCGTTGAACGTGATCGTATCACCACTAGCGCTCGCGGTTGAGGGTATGCCGATCGCACCAACACCGGCTGACCCAGGTGCAATCGCGCGCGACAAAGCCGCCGCGCTGGCACCCTCGGCCAACGAGGCCGCCTTGTGAGCAGCGCTTTATGAGCAACTTTCTGTGAACAAGATTGTCGCCTGGTTCGTTGCGAACCCTATCGCCGCCAATATTCTCATGCTGTTAATCATCGTCGGCGGTGTCACCACTATACCCAGCGTTAATAAAGAGTTTTTTCCCGAGCACGAGCTGGACACAGTGCTCGTCAGCGTTGCCTATCCTGGTGCCGGTCCGGCCGAAGTCGAACAGCAAATATGCATTCGCATCGAAGAGGTGGTCGATACCATTGACGGCATCGATAAAATTCGCTGCACCGCGACTGAAGGCCTGGGCCTGGTCACCATTGAAGTGAATAGCCAATATGACTCGCTGCGGGTGCTGAACGAGACAAAATCACGGGTCGATGCGATAACCACCTTCCCGACCGAATCGGAACGACCACAGATAAGCGAACAGCTATGGCAGTCACGGGTTATCAGCGTAGGTTTGGCTGGTGACATAGGCGAAGCCAATTTGAAAGAGCTGGGCTACCAGCTGCGTGATGAGCTGGGTGCGCTGCCTGCAGTGCAGCTGGTGGAGTTGAATCAGCCGCGCAACTACGAAGTGGGTATAGAAATATCCGAACAGGACCTGCGCCGTTATTCGCTGACGTTCAACGATGTGGCTAATGCCCTGCGTGGTTACTCGGTCAATTTGCCGGCTGGCAAAATTCGCACTAGCGACGGCGATATTCAGCTGCAGACCCGCAGTCAGGCTTATACCGGCCAGGAGTTTGCCGATATCGTGTTGTTGAAAAAACAGGACGGCACGCGGGTCAGATTGGGCGACGTAGCGACCGTAAAGGACGGTTTTGAAGAAACCGACGCTGTCAGCCGTCTGAACGATATGCCGTCGCTGGCCTTGGATGTTTATCTCACCTCAAATCCCGATATTACCGCCACCAGCAGAGCCGTACATGCCTATGTTGCCGAACGCCAGGCGACCGTGCCGCCCGGCGTGACGCTGGTCGTGTGGCGCGACATGAACAAGTCGTTCGAGGGGCGGCTGCAAACCTTGTTTTCCAGTGGCCTCAGCGGCCTGGCGCTGGTATTTATTTTTTTGCTGCTGTTTTTGCGACCGCTGCTGGCGTTTTGGGTTGCGGTCGGCATAGCGACAGCGTTTTTAGGCGCAATCTGGATGTTGCCGGCGACTGGTGTCAGTTTTAATATCATTTCGCTGTTTGCCTTTATTCTCATTCTGGGCATTGTCGTCGACGATGCGATTATTGTCGGCGAGGCGGTGTACACCGCGCAGAGCAGTGGCTTGCCCGGCGCGGAGGGGGCAGTGGCTGGCACCAGGGTGGTGCTCAAGCCGGTGATTTTTGCCGTACTGACAACCATGATTGTGTTCGGCGCTTTCTTTTTTATGCCCGAAGAATCGCCCGAGCCGGTACACATCGGCACCGTTGTCTTGCTGGCCCTGCTATTCTCCCTGATCGAGTCGCTGTTTATTCTGCCCAGCCATCTCGCTCATATGGGCCCCGAGCGTCCTGGGCGTATTGTCTGGCTGCGTTGGCTGGAGCGGCTGCGTGGCTGGCTGGCCCGCGGTATGGCGGCTTTTATTACGCGCTACTATATTCCCTTTTTGCAAAACTGCCTGCGTCGCAGCGCTCTGACGCTGGCCGTATTCAGTGTCGCATTTCTGCTGCCGGCTACTTATTTTATGGGTGGCTGGATGCAGTCCAGCTTTTTCCCCAAGGTGACCACGGATTACATTTTTGTGCAGGCACGTATGCCTGAGGGTAGTCCGTTCAAGCAGCAGACCGACATTATGGAACATATTGAAGAACAGACGCTGCGACTAAAAAAGGAGCTGAACGCGGGACCGGTAGCGTTTGCCGGGCTGATTCAAGCCTATGCCTATGACGATACGGTGCTGGGTGTGCTTGAGCTGACCAATTCTGAGCAGCGCAGCAGCAGCAATGAGGAGTTGAAGCAGCGATGGCAGGACTATATCGGCGATATTCCGTCCGCAGAGGAGTTGGAAGTGGTCGCATCGTTTGGTTCGCGGGGCAAACCGATAGAATTGGAACTCAGCGCACCGACCATTGAAACCTTGTTGCAGGCCAGCGATGAACTCAAGCAACAGCTTGCGCGCTATCCCGATGTACTAAATATTCGTGACAGCCTCGACAGCGCGCGCCCTGAGGTGGTGGTGAAGCTTAAACCACTGGGCGAGTCTTTGAGCTTGAACCTGGCTGATGTCGCGCTGCAGGTGCGGCGCGGCTTTTATGGCGAAGAAGTGCAGCGCATTCCGCGCCTGCGTGAAGACGTGAAGGTGATGGTGCGCTACCCGCTGGCTGAGCGTGAATCAATCGCCAGCATGCTAAAAATGCGTATCCGCACGCCCGACGGCCAGGAAGTGCCGTTTGAACAGATTGCCGAGATTAGCTATGCGCCGAGCTATCGAAAAATAGAGCGCGTTGACCGCAAGCGGCAGGCGCTGGTCACGGCCGACATACAGCCGGGCGGTGAAGCTACCGCCATCGTGGCCGAGTTGCTGCGCAACAAAGTGCCGGAAATGCAGGCGCGCTATCCTGGTCTAAACGTACAAATCGAGGGCGAGCAGCAGGAAGAAGCCGAATTCAAGAGCACCCTGGTCAGCTTGTTGCTCGCCAGCATGATTATTATTTATGGCTTGATGGCCATTGTGTTTCACTCGTATTGGCAACCACTGCTGATTGTGTCGGCCATTCCGTTTGGCATCGTCGGTGCTATTCTGGGTCACGTAGTGATTGGCCGCGAAGTGAGTATGTTCTCGCTGATGGGCATCATCGCCTGCACGGGCGTAGTGGTAAACGATAATCTGGTGCTGATCGACCGGGTCAATCGCTTGCGCGACGATGGCATAGACCTGTGGAATGCGCTAATACAAGGTGCTGCCGACCGTTTTCGCGCCATCGTGCTGACCTCGGTCACGACGTTTGTAGGCCTCCTGCCGATTCTGACTCAGACCAGCGTACAGGCGCAGTTTTTGATTCCTATGGTCATATCCTTAGCGTTTGGTATATTACTAGCGACCTTTGTGACGCTGATTTTTACCCCGGTGTTTTATTTACAGTGCGAGGCGGGGGTAAATCGCTTTAAAGCCGGTGCCGCTGCTGTCAAAGGCCGACTATTGCGCTTGGCAAGTGAGTAAGATTGGAGAATTAACATGGGATGGGGCTGGCTGGCGGTAGCTATTGTTGTTGCGATTATTCTGGAAAGAATAATAAGTGCCTGGCGACAGCTGGGCAAAAGCGAAAAAATGTTGGAAAAGGTCGATAAGGGCAAGTTGAAGAACCTGGATGACGATGGCTGGGACGACGATTGAACGCGTTTGCTGCCGGGCAGCAACGTTTAAACGGGTTGTTTCGCAGAATTTGTCGGCGAAATGTAAAATACAGGGTAGAAAAAGCGCGATTGCTCAGAAGTCAATGGAAATAGTAGTCGAGTAAACCGCGTTTGTTGAAAAGTTCCATTGTCAGCGGTGCCAGTTATATTTACAGTGCGCACTCTATCAAGAAGTCCGCCCATGGGAGGGCGCTATCACTATGAACAATTCGATCAAAAAGAAAGTTACCACAATAGCAAGCGTGGCCTGTTTATCCGCACTTATGGTCGCGTGTAGCGGCAGCGAGTCGCCTGATCAGGCAGCAGTCGAAGACGCGCAGGAAAATCTGCAAGAAAGTACTGAAGCGGCTAGCGAAGCCGTTGGTGACGCTGCAGCAGACGCCGAAGAATTGGTCGAAAGCCAGGCAGACGCTGCTGAAGGTGCGATGGACGAAGCCGCCGATGCTAAAAAAGTAGAACAACCGGCCAGTTTCGACGCTGCCGCCGATGCAGCTGAAGGCGCCGCGGCAGAAGCCGGCGAAGCGGAAGATCTGGAAAAGACGTTAAACGAAGCTAAAGAACGTCTTGATAGCGCCAAAGAAGAGATTAAAGGCGCACAAGAATAATAAAATTCAGGCCGACATTCTCGTTCGGCCTATTGGTCCCGTAACAGATCAATCGCCCCCGGTAAGGGGGCGATTGTTTTACCGTCTCTCATAACAATAAATTCTGCGTCGCAGACACATTGCTCTATTCTGCTATGCGACAGTAAGACAGAATGTCTGCGATTAGCGTTCTTACCACGCAAGCATTGATTGGTCTCAAACCACAGCCGCGTATAGCAAGCAATCGCTGAGCGCGATGGTTGGGTTGCTGGTTACCATAAACAGCTTAAGTGGCTGCTTCGGGTACAGACCATGATCCCGCACGGCAAAGTAATGATCGAGTACATCGTCGCCCACCGCGCTGTTGACCTGTAGCACCTCTTCGGCTTCCTCGCCTAGCCATGCCAGCAGGGTGTCAGGTTCCACTACGCCGAAATTTAATTTTTCAACATCGCCGGGAATTGTGAGGTGCGCGCCGGCGACTGGTTGGTCTGCAAAGGCGATAATCGTATTTTCGGCTAGTTCCAGGCGAATGGGATGCAGATATACATCCATACTGCTGGGTTGCTCGTGTGCGCTCATCACGTCGTCGGCAAAAAAGTAGCGCTGCAAGCCCAGCTGCGCCGTTGCGTGCGCAGCACGATCTTGTGCGCCGCCGCATTCAATCGTCACCGCCGGCATGCGCTCTGTACTCTGTTCCATCAAGCTATTAAGCCTGTGGTCGGTAATGACCAGGTGCTGCGTGAACAGCGCTACCAGCGCTCTGTGCGCCGGATCGTCGTAGGTGACCACTCCAAATGCAGGGCCGCTGCCAGATGTGTTATGGATGTCAATCAAGCACTCTGGCTGTTCTCGCGCCAATATCTGCAAGAAATGCGCTGCGATTTCGCCCGGATAGTCGTCGACCGGGACGCCGAAGCAGCGATTGAGATCACGTTGGCCTGGCACCGTGCGGTATTTAAACAGCTGTTCGTGTAGCGCCGCCTGTACTGACGCGACCAGGCAAATGATGTTGACTGCGGGCTGTTCGCCGCTTCTTAACCAACGATGCACCGCGTACAGGCCAGACGGCTCATTGCCATGTAGCAACGTTACTATGGCACGCGTGCGCGAGGGGTCTTTGCCTTGTTTGCTGATCAGAGTAGGGCCGGTCAGCTGGTGCAGAAAAGCCTCGGCGCTGTCTGCTATTGCATGCGGCGCCGGATCGGACAAACAATGAATGGTTTGAGTTGGCACGAGATATTGTTCCGTTGTGCGATGGAGGAGTGTTTCTCCGCTGGTTACAGGTAGTGTTACAGCCTACCGGCTGCCTTGAAGCCGGACTAAGTTTACCTCATCATTACGCATCACCTGCAGTGAATTGCTGCGATTCTACGCTGAACGTATGAACCGATTGCCGGTGCGGAGGCGTATACCCTGAATTAATATTCGGGAAGGACCAGACATCAAAAGCACCGTAAAAATTACCGCCGATGGTTGATTCCTTTCTACGCGACGTTAACATGGCTCAGCAATGAACATCGCAACTCATATTACTCTGTGCACCACCGGGTTAGTGCAGCAATACCAGCGGGTTCGCACGCAGTCATCTGCGCTGTGCGAACCACTCTGTGTTGAGGATTATGGCCTGCAAGCGGTGGCTGAAACCAGTCCGCCAAAGTGGCATCTTGCCCACACCAGCTGGTTCTTCGAAACTTTTTTACTCAAGCCGTTCACTGTCAACTATGCGCCAGTCAATGACGCGTATGAGTTTATTTTTAACTCTTACTATAACGGCATTGGTCAGCAGTATGCACGCGAGCAGCGTGGTTTACTGTCGCGCCCTACGGTAGACGAAGTGTATCAATATCGCGCCAGCATAGACGCGCAGATGCTGGATCTGTTGGCCGACCAAAACCATAAGCATAGAGCAACAATTCTGCAGCGCACCGAACTCGGTTTGCATCATGAAATGCAGCATCAGGAATTGCTGCTTACCGACTTGAAGTACAGCCTGGCGCAAAACCCGCTATACCCTGCCTATCATTGCCTGCCGCCGTCGTCGACACAGCCGTCGAATACATCACCGTTAATTTTTTGCGACTACGCCGGCGGGTTGGTAGCATCAGGTACCGACGTTGGCAACCAGGGGTTTTGTTTTGACAACGAAACACCGCAGCATAAAACGTATATCGCACCGTATGCGTTGGCCAATCGGCCAGTAACTAACGGCGAATATATGCAGTTTATGCAAGACGGCGGCTATCAGCGCGCCGAGCTTTGGCTGGCTGACGGCTGGGCCATGCGCCAGCAAAAAGCGTGGCAAGCGCCTCTCTATTGGCAACAAAAGGGGCTACAAAAGGGGCCGCAACAAGATAGCAAAAAGGGGAAGGCGGAGAGTAAAGCAGAGAGTCAGGCAGGTCAGCAGCAAGCCGCCGAGTGGCAGGTATTTTCCCTGCACGGCCTCGTGCCGCTTGAACTAGCCGAACCGGTATGCCACGTCAGTTTTTACGAAGCTGACGCCTATGCCCGCTGGGCCGGTGCCCGCTTACCCAGCGAAGCTGAATGGGAACACGCCGCCAGCGCTGAGGCCATTGCCGGTAATTTCGTCGCTGCGCAGCGTTTACAGCCGCGCAGTGCTGCACAGCCGCATAAGACTATGCAGCAATTGTTTGGTGATGTATGGGAATGGACTGCCAGCAGTTATGGCCCGTACCCCGGCTTCGCTGCCGCCGCCGGTGCCATCGGCGAGTACAACGGCAAATTCATGTGCAACCAGATGGTGTTACGCGGCGGCTCCTGCGTTAGCGATCGCCATCACATTAGAGCCAGCTATCGTAACTTTTTCTACCCGCCTGATCGCTGGCAGTTTACTGGTATACGCCTCGCTCAATAAATAAAGTTGGAAGAAAATTATGGCTTTTGATAATCCCTTGCGCGTGCAAAATATTGTCCACCATAAAGAACCCATCGTCAGTCACGATGTGCGCTCTGAATTGTTGGAGGGTTTGCAGAAAAAGCAAAAGACGATAGCGCCCAAGTACTTTTATGATGCTCAGGGCAGCGAGCTGTTTGAGCAAATAACCAAACAACCGGAATATTACCCCACGCGCACCGAGAAGGGTTTGTTGCAGCAACACAGCGTGGATATTGCAGCTACATTGGGGGCCGAATGTGTGCTGGTCGAACCAGGCAGCGGCAGCTCGGAAAAGGTGGAGTTGTTGCTGCCGGCCTTGCGGCCTAAGGCTTACGTGCCGCTGGAAATATCGGAAGCAGCGCTGCGCGGCGCAGCAGAACGCTTGACGACACACTTTCCGTGGCTGCAAATTCATGCTGTCTGTGCTGACTATACTAATGGCATGAGCCTGCCGCGGGAGTTGTTGGATGAACGTCGCGTGCTGTTTTATCCCGGTTCCACCATCGGTAATTTTGAGCCACTGCAGGCTCTGCAGTTCTTACAACGTTTACGTAAGCTATGCAGCAACGACGGTGGCCTGCTGATTGGTGTTGACCTGCAGAAAGATCCTGCCATCTTGCATGCTGCTTATAACGACGCCAACGGCGTGACGGCGGCGTTCAACCTCAACGTGCTGCATCACATTAATCGCGTGGCGGATGGCAACTTTGACAGCAACGCGTTTGCGCACCAGGCGGTGTACAACGGCGACATGGGTCGCATTGAAATGCACTTACAAAGCCTGCGCAAGCAAAGCGTTACCATCGCCGGCGAACAAGTGGAATTTGCCGCCGACGAACGCATTCACACAGAGTATTCGTACAAGTATACGGTTCAATCCTTTCAGGAGCTTGCCGCAGCTGCGGGTTTCACGCCGGTGCAATACTGGACCGATGCAGAGGAGCTGTTTAGCGTGCATTATTGTTCGGTGAAGCGTTGCTCGGTGAAAAGTTGCTCGGTGACGACTAGCTAATTCGAATGTGAAAATTTAGCCCTACGCACACTTGCTCTGGGTCAATTCAAACCAACGCAGCATAGCTGCCGCGACGCGTTACCCGTTCTTCTCAAACAGTATCTCGTGGTATGCGCCGTCAACAACCTCGCGCTGTTTTGCCGGGCAGCATAGGCGAGCAAACAAGTCGGCGCTAATCCACGGCTCGACGATTTTGTCTTCAGCGCCGTGCCAAATAGCGACCGGCGTTTTAATAGTGTGCGCCCGTTCTTTGATGAAATCGATTGTGCGCAGATAATCTGTAAAAAAGCGAGCCGATACTCTATTGTGTACCAACGGGTCTTGCTGATAGTCGCGCACCACGGCAGGGTCAGCACACACCAGCGTTGGGTCAACTTCACTGGCCAGAGCCAGGGTGGGCCACAGTGTGCTTAATGTTGCTGCGCTGATCACCTTCCAGGTCGGCACGGGTAGGGACAGATCGGTGGCAGGGCCAGATAACGCCACGGCATGCACTGCTCCCGGGTAGAGCAATTGATATAGTACGGCGACAGCGCCACCCATTGAGTGGCCTATGAGAAACTTTGTGCCTGCATATGGACTAATAAACTGCTGCAAATCATGCGCAAAATTTTTCCACTGAGAGATATGGCCTCGCGCACCGGCACTGCTGCCGTGACCGCGATGGTCGAGGGCGTGTACGTTGTAACCTTCGGCACAGCAGAATTCTGCAATTTGCCGGTAGCGTTGCGCATGTTCGCCAAGGCCGTGGGCGACGAAGATATGCTTGCTGGAAGCAGCATTTAGCCAATGATAAGCTGCGAGCTGCACGCCATCGTGAGTAATTAGAGAGCACTGTTGCATGGGATGCGCACACCGTGTGAAGAGAGGCTGTTCGCGATCCTTGTTTTACGCAGTGTATAACTGCTTGCCAGCGAGACGGGGTTAATTATTGTTAAGTGAGTATCGCCAACGCCTGTTAATAGTGTTACTGGTGTACCTGTGCGCGGCCTGCGGTCGCTCACCATCTGAGGCCGGACTAGCCGACTACCTGCAGCGCTTATCCAGAGTATTAGAGGTAAACATCCCGCCAGCCAGCGCGCCGCGACTGCCATCGATGCCAGCGGCACGTGAGCTAAGAGTGGAGTTGGCGCAGCCGAAAATTGACCTGCTTGAATTTCTACGCCTGTCCGACTGCCACTTGCAGCGTCTCGTCGCGGGTCGCAACAGCAGCCTGGGGAAATTGGCGCAGCCCTCGCAGCGCTTGATCTATGAGCTGGAATTTCTGCATCATGGCGCAGTCTGCCGGGCAGCGCTTGAAGCAAATGAACGCAGCGAGCTGGCGCAAAAGCTTAACGACGTATTATCGCAAAAGCGCGAGCAATTACCGACCGTGATTTGGCAGGCAACCCTCGGTGCGGGCGAGATGCGTGCCTTCTGGCAAGTGCCGGCTGAGCTGGGTGATTACCCTGCGGCCACGGCTGCCGAAGTACCGATGGCCATGGCACGCTTACTGCGTCGCGTTGAACGTTGGTTGGATGATGATTGGCAGGTCAATGCGGTAGCGCTGGAGCGCGACTTGCAGTTGCTTAAAACCGGAGATGGCGGCGCGCTGTTGCGTGCCTGGAAATTGTTAGCCGACGAATTAGGGCGCGGCACTGAGTTATTGCAGAATCGCCTAGCCGAACGGCCACTGTGTTACAAACAGCAGCCCAGCCAGCAAGCAGACATTTTGCTCAATGTAGTACAGCAAAAATTCATTGCTGAACTGCAGCCCTGGGCGGTTGCACTCAGTCAACGTCGCTACCAACTGCTGCCGGCAGTTGAAAAGCTGGAGCAGGTGCTGGCGAGCGTCGAGCCGGCGAGTTACAGCCGTTGGCGTCAGCAGCGCGATAAGCAGTTTAGTGCGGCGTTTGCTGCTCCGAAGCAGCATGTGGCTGCAATACAGCCGCTATTGGAACAATGCGGTTTGGCACCGGGCCAGCAACCACCCTGAGCATCGCTATTCCTCGACCCAGGTCCAGCGCAGCGGCTCGCCGAAGTCGTCGTAAATGAGTTTTCTGCGTGGCTTGAGTTTTGCCTTGCGGGGTTTGGCCGGCGTACTGAATTTGGCTCGACGGCGCGCCTCTATCGATTTGACTACGTCGGTTAACGGCGTGGCATCGCGCGGGGGCTCGCCGGTTTGAAAGGTGGTGGGTCGCAATGGCCCGGTGGCACCGTCACGACCGCTGGCACCGCGCGGAACTTCCTGTACCGTGCCGCCCTCGCGCATGTAGGCTTCGGTTAGCTCGGCAATCTGCTTGCTCAGATCAGATTTTTTCGGCGGCAGGCTCACAGTAGTATAGAAACATCGTTACACACAGCCGATAAGCATAGCACTGTTGCCCGACTGCTGCGCGATTAAGCGCAAGCAATGCATAGAGATGGCTTAAAGCCTATTCAATTCGGCCAACGCCGCGCCGCAATTTTCTTCAATTTTCAAAGTTGCTATAGCATCGGCTCGGGTCATCCCCTGGTTGATGATGACAATCGGTTTGCCCAGCTGCACAGCCGCTTTGCAAAAGCGAAAGCCGGAAAAAACTTGCAGTGATGAGCCAACTACTAGTAAAGCGTCAGCTACGGCCAGTGAATCCAGCGCTTGCTGGACGCGTGGTTTCGGCACCGACGCACCAAAAAATACCACGTCGGGTTTGAGCACGCCGTTGCAAAGTTCGCAGTTCGGCACCGTGACCTCGCTTAAATCCAGTGCGTCGACCTCAGCGTCGCCGTCGGGGCGCATGCTTCTAACGCTGTCACTCAGCTGCGGATTGGCGGCCGCCAGACGTTGTTGCATTACGCTGCGTTCAAAGCGTGTTGCGCATTGCAGACAAATCACGTGCTGCAAATTGCCGTGCAGGTCGATCACCGCCTGACTACCGGCAGCCTGATGCAGGCCATCGACGTTTTGGGTGACTAGCTGGTGAACGCGCCCGGTGTTTTCCATCGCTGCCAGTGCGGCATGAGCTGTATTGGGTTTGGCGCGTTGCATAGACTGCCAACCCAGCAAGCTGCGTGCCCAATAGCGCTGCCGAAACGCTTGATTGCTAATAAAATCCTGGTGCTGAATGGGATCGCTGCGCAGCCAGCGGCCAGTGTGGTCGCGGTAGGCTGGAATGCCGGAATCGGTGCTAACGCCGGCACCGGTCAATACCCAGAGTCGTGGATGCTGCTGGACGAGGGCCGCCAGCTCAGAAAAATTTGCCGTCATATATTTAAGGTCAGTGAAGTGTTTCAAATAAAGCGTACATACAGCGAGTCGCCAAGGGGTCAGCCG
>RCMY010000656.1_pt1 | contig 40908 bp, 36 predicted proteins | sample 2041341 | NCBI WGS metagenome assembly RCMY01 (sample SAMN09708234, study PRJNA481090) | Marine sediment metagenome, whole genome shotgun sequencing project. | reverse complement strand
AGAAGCCGTTTAAACCGCGTGCGTGGCTGCGCCACACACCCTACACATGATGCTAAATTTCTTATTTTTGTATAAGTTTTTCATTCATTCCACTATATCTGTACTGTCGCAGGCTTCCGCCTTGTAAGCTTACTTTTTTGAATGGGTATCACAGGTGGGGCGGTTGCGTGGTCGGGCGGTGTAAAGAAAGGCCGTCTGAAAGGGCGTGCCAAATCGGCGCAGCTTATCCTTTTTCAGACGGCCTGTTGTGTTTGGCTTTGTGCGTGTTAAGCCAAAATCTTGCCCACAATCTCGGCCACATCTTTCGACAGGTTATCCATGCCGGCGATGCGTTCGAGCTGCATTTTCACGAGCGCGCGGCGCTTGGGCTCGAGCTTGTGGCAGAGGTCGAACGCCTGCACCAGTCGCGCGGCCACTTGCGGGTTAAATGCATCAATCTGCATCACTTTTTCGGCGATAAAGGCATAGCCGCTGCCGTTTTCAGCGTGAAAATGCGGCACGTTGCGGGTGAAGCTGCCCAAGAGCGCGCGGGCTTTGTTGGGATTTTCGAGGTTGAATTTGGGATGATGCAAGGCGCTTTGCACTTGCTCGAGCGTGTCGGCGCGGTGGCTGGCGCCTATTAAGATGAAATATTTGTCCATCACCAGCGCATCATCGGCGTAGCGCTCGGCAAATTGGTTCAGCAAGTAGTTGCGGCCGCTCTCTTCGAGGTGGTTGACGGTGTTGAGTACGCTCATTTCGTGGGTCATATTGGGGGTGAGCTGCTCGTAGCGGGTGATGTAGTCTTGCAGGCGCGCGCACACGGTTTTTTCGTGGCTGGCGGCCTGCTCGCCCGAATAAGCGGCCATTTCCATCATGCCGTGGCGCTCTTCGCGTATGGTGTAGAGGCGGGTGGCGGCCAAAAGCGTGCGCACGCCGGCGAGCCTGGGGTGGTATTCGTAAGGCGCGGCCAGGCCGCTGGCTTCTTCCTGCGCCAGCGCCCAAGTGCGGATATACACCAGATTCTCAAGGCAGGCTTTGGCGATGGCATCGAGCAGGGCTTCGCGCGCTTCGTGGTAATGCAGCGGGTTGATGTTGTCTGCGCCTTCCCACAATTCGGCGGTGGCCGGTGCGCGCAGCAGCATGGCTTTGAAAGCGGGGTCGATTTCCTGCTTGAGCATGTGTTTAAACGCGTGAATCAGGCCGCTGTGTTCAGGCAGGGGCGCGCCGGCTTCGATGGCGGCAAGATTGGCGGATATGGCGCGGCGGTAGAGCGTTTGGCCGGCTTCCCAGCGGGCGAAAGGGTCGCTGTCGTGGGCGAGCAGCAGGCTCAAATCGGCATCGCTGTAGGGATAATTCAGCTGCACGGGCGCGGAAAAACCGCGCAAAAGCGAGGGTACCACGGCTTCATTCACGCCGTGCAACACAAATTCTTGCTCTGCTTGATTGAGCAGCAGCACGGCTTCGGTTTGCACTTCGGCGCTTTCAGACGGCCCAAATGCCACCGCTTCGCCTTGCAGATTAAGCAAGCCGATTTTCACCGGCATCAGCATCGGCTGTTTTTCCGCCATATCGGGCGTGGCGGGAATGGTTTGCTTGATGTTGAGGGTGAAGGTGTTGTCCGCCGCGTTCAGACGGCCTGTGATGTCGAGCACGGGCGTGCCGGCTTGGCTATACCACAAGGCAAATTGGTCGAGATTGATTTCATTGGCATCGGCCATGGCGGCGCGGAAATCGTCGCAGGTAGCGGCGCGGCCGTCGTGGCGTTTGAAATAAAGCTGCATGCCTTTTTGAAAGCCTGCTTCGCCGAGCATGGTGTGATACATGCGCACCACTTCTGCGCCTTTTTCATACACGGTCATGGTGTAGAAATTGTTCATTTCTTCATACGATGCAGGGCGAACCGGATGCGCCATGGGGCCTGCGTCTTCGGCAAACTGCAATTGGCGCAAGAGGCTCACGTTTTCGATGCGGCGCACGGCACGGCTGGCGCGATCGCCCGAGAATTCTTGGTCGCGAAACACGGTGAGGCCTTCTTTGAGCGACAATTGAAACCAATCGCGGCAGGTCACGCGGTTGCCGGTGTAGTTGTGGAAATATTCGTGGCCGATTACCGATTCGATGCCCTCGAAATCGGCATCGGTGGCGGTGCGGCTGTCGGCCAGCACATATTTGGTGTTGAAAATATTCAGGCCTTTGTTTTCCATCGCGCCCATATTAAAGTCGCCCACGGCCACCACCATATAGATATCGAGATCGTATTCGAGGCCGAAGCGGGTTTCGTCCCATTGCATGGCGTTTTTCAGCGATTGCACCGCAAAAGGCACTTTGGCTTTGTCTGCTTCGCTGGTGTAAAACTCAATCGCTACGTTTTTGCCGCTTTGCGTGGTGAACGTGTCGCGCGTGGCGGCCAAGTTGCCCGCCACCAGCGCAAACAGATAGCTCGGTTTGGCAAAGGGATCGAGCCATTTCACCCAATGGCGGCCGCCTTCCAAATCGCCGCTGTCGACTTTGTTGCCGTTGGAGAGCAGCACCGGATAGCGTTTTTTGTCGGCAATAATGGTGGTGGTGAATTTGCTCATCACATCGGGGCGGTCGGGATAATAAGTGATTTTGCGGAAACCTTCCGGCTCGCATTGGGTGTAGAGATTGCCGCTTGAGCCATAAAGCCCCATCAGCGATTTGTTGTCGTAAGGCAGCAGGCGGGTTTCGATTTCGAGCACGAAGCTTTCAGACGGCGTGTGGGGAATCACCAGCGTGTCATCGGCCAAACGATAAGCCGATTCGGGCAAAGATTCGCCATCGAGCTTGAGCGAGCATAATTCGGCCGAGCCGTTTAGCACCAGCGGCGCGCCGTTTTGCTGCGGCGCAATCAGCAAGCGGGCGTGCACGGTGGTGTGCGGGTCGGCCACGTCAAAGCGCAAATCGGTTTGCAGAATTTTGAAATCGGGGGCTTGGTAATCTTTTAAGTAATGAACGGTTTGAGCCATGATGGGCGTGCTTTCTTGAATCGGTATGGGCTGCAAATGGTTTCAGACGGCCTGAATTCAATAAGGCCGTCTGAAAAATAACGGTAATCAAAGCGGCATCGTAGCGTATTTTTTGCCGGCTTGAAATGGTTTTCAGACGGCCTTTGATGTGTACGCTTAGCATTTTCACGATTAAAAAATGATGTTTGATTTGAATAGATATAATACCCATTCAAAAAAGTAAGCTAACAAGGCGGCGAGCCGCAGACAGTACAACCAGTACGGCAAGGCGAGACAACGAAGTTAGGTTATTTTTTGGATTGGTATAAAAAGGCCGTCTGAACATTTTTATCATGTTCAGACGGCCTTTGCTTTATCGGCTTATTGCGCTTTTTTGTCCGCCCAATCGGGCAGCCATTCGCAGATGTCGCACCACATGCTCATATCGCACTCCTTTCGGGCGGGTGTGTTTACAGCAAGCCCGGCTGGCCTTGTGCGGGGTCGTTGGCGCGGGCGGCTTGGGCATCGGCCACGGTGAGGCCGAGCGCTTTGGCCACGCCCTCGCCATAGGCCGGGTCGCAGGCGTTGCAGTTGCGGATGTGGCGGTATTTGATGAAGTCGGGCGCATCGCCCATGGCGGCGGCGGTGTTGTCAAATAACGCTTGCTTTTGCGCGGCATTCATCAAGTTAAACAACGCACGCGGTTGGCTGAAATAATCGCTGTCGTCTTCGCGGAAATTCCAGTGTGCGGCGTCGCCGTTGATTTTCAGCGGCGGCTCGGCATATTGCGGCTGCTCTTGCCATTGGCCGAAGCTGTTGGGCTCGTAGTGCAGGGTGCTGCCGTAGTTGCCGTCCACGCGTGTGGTGCCGTCGCGGTGGTTGCTGTGTACGGGGCAGCGGGCGGCATTGACGGGAATTTGGTGATAATTCACCCCCAAGCGGTAGCGCTGCGCATCGGGATAGTTAAACAGGCGCGCTTGCAGCATTTTATCGGGCGACACGCTGATGCCGGGCACCAAATTGCTGGGCGAGAAGGCGGCTTGCTCCACATCGGCATAGAAGTTTTCCGGGTTTTTATTGAGTTCGAATTCGCCCACTTCAATCAGCGGGTAATCGCCTTTGGGCCATACTTTGGTGAGGTCGAAGGGGTGGTAAGGCACTTTTTCGGCCTCGGCTTCGGGCATGATTTGCACATACATTTTCCATTTCGGAAATTCGCCGCGCTCGATGGCTTCGTATAAATCGCGCTGGTGGCTTTCGCGGTCTTTGCCGATCAGGGCTTCGGCTTCGGCATTGCTGAGGTTTTCAATGCCTTGCTGGGTGCGGAAGTGGAATTTCACCCAAAAGCGCTCGTTTTCGGCATTGATGAAGCTATAAGTGTGTGAGCCGAAGCCGTGCATGTGGCGGTAGCTCTTCGGAATGCCGCGGTCGCTCATCACGATGGTCACTTGGTGGAAGGCTTCGGGCAGCAGCGTCCAAAAATCCCAGTTGTTGCGCGCGCTGCGCATATTGGTGCGCGGGTCGCGTTTCACCACGCGGTTGAGGTCTTCAAATTTGAGCGGGTCGCGCAGGAAAAACACGGGCGTGTTGTTGCCCGCCATATCCCAGTTGCCTTCTTCAGTGTAAAACTTCAGCGCAAAGCCGCGGATGTCGCGCTCGGCATCGGCACCACCGCGTTCAACCGCCACGGCGGTAAAGCGGGCGAACATTTCAGTTTTTTTGCCCACTTTGCTAAAGATGGCGGCGCGGGTGTATTGAGTGATGTCTTTTGTTACCGTGAAAGTGCCGAAAGCGCCTGAGCCTTTGGCATGCATGCGCCGCTCGGGAATCACTTCGCGCACAAAATTGGCCAATTTTTCATTCAGCCACACATCTTGCGCCAGCAAAGGGCCGCGCGGGCCTGCGGTCATGCTGTTTTGGTTGTCGACAACGGGGGCGCCGAAATCGGTGGTGAGATGGCTCACCGGGCATTTTTTCTGCTCGCTCATGGTAAAACTCCTTGGTAGGGTTGTGGGGGAGATACGGCTTTGACTATACAGAATAATTTAAGCTATTAAAACTATATATTCGATTTAATTTTATTATGAAAACAGTAAACGAATGCAAGCCGGGCAAACACGCTGCGATTGGTTTTGGGAAAATAGCATATTTGCGTTTGCCGCCGTTTGCGGGGCGGGAAAAGATGTGTAAAGGCCGTCTGAAAGCATGTATACGCTTTCAGACGGCCATTTTCAGACGGCCTTTAAATCGGTATTACTTTTTAACAAAGCCTTGTTGCTGCAAAAAAGGTAGGATATCGGGGCGCACTTCGCGGCAGAGTGTGGCGCGGATTTGCGCTTCCCAATCCAAATCCAGATTGCTGCGGCGCTGATAATAATCTTTCACCACGGCATTGTAGTGGGCAAAATCGGCCATGCTCATGGCTTCATATTGGTTTTCCGAAACCATGCAGCCCAAAGGCAGGCGCGGGCGCGGCAGCGGGTCTTGATCGGGGTGGCCCAGGCACATGCCGAAAAGCGGCATCACATATTCGGGCAAATCGAGCAATTCGGCCACGCGGCGCACATTGTTGCGCAGGCTGCCGATATACACGCCGCCCAGCCTCAGCGATTCGGCGGCCAGAATCATGTTTTGCGCCATAATGCCGGCATCAATGGCGCCGATGAGCGCCACTTCGCTCCAGCCCACTTGGGCATCGGGCGCGATTTGCTTGTGTTTGGCAAAGTCCATGCAAAACACCAAAAATTCGGCGCAGGTTTCGATATAGTGCTGGTCGGAGCCGACCGCACGCAGGCTTTTGCGGATTTCGGGGTCGGTGATGCGCACGATGTGCACGGCCTGTAAAAAGCTGGAAGAAGAAGCGGCGCGGCCGGCTTCCAAAATGGCGGCGAGCTGCTCGGGCGCGATGGGTGCGCCGGTGAATTTGCGGATGGAGCGGTGGGCGAGCGCGGTTTGCAATACCGGTGCGCTTTGCAGCGGGGTGTGTTGCGAATTCATAAAGGTTCCTGTGTGGTGTTTCAGACGGCCTGATTGCTGACAATGCTGCCACCAGAGGCCGTCTGAAAACATTTCGTTTAATCGGCCAGCTTTAAAGCCAGCTCTGCCAGCCTTTTGCCTTGGGCAAAGGCGATTTGCTGCTCGTCTTTACTCAAATCGGGCTTGCCCTCGCTGCCGGCCACGTGTGAAGCGCCATAAGGTGTGCCGCCGCTGTGGGTGTGGCTGAGCGCGGCTTCGCTGAAGGGCACGCCGCTGATGAGCATGCCGTGGTGCAAGAGCGGCAGCATCATGGTGAGCAGGGTGGATTCTTGGCCGCCGTGCTGGCTGGCGGTGCTGGTGAACACGGTGGCGGGCTTGCTGATTAATTCGCCCGAGAGCCATTGGGCGATGGTGCCGTCGAGAAAATATTTCATGGCGGCGGCCATGTTGCCGAAGCGGGTGGGGCTGCCCAAGGCCAGCGCGGCGCAGTTTTTCAAATCGGCGGCGGTGGCATAAGGCGCACCTTCGGCCGGAATGTCGGCGGCCACGGCTTCGCACACGGCAGACACTTTGGGCACGGTGCGCAACACGGCCTCGCAGCCGGCCACGCTGTTGATGCCGCGGGCGATTTCGCGCGCCAGATTGAGGGTGGCGCCGTGCTGGGTGTAGTAAAGCACAAGAATGGGCAGGCTTTTTTGGCTCATGGTTGGGTTTCCGTTACAATGGGTTGATATCGAAAAAAGGAAGATTATGCTGAATCTGGGCTGGTGGCAAGATTTGTGTCGCACGCGTTTTGCGGGGTTTATGGTGTTTTTGTGGAAGCGCTTCGATGAGGTGCGGGTGCCGCAAGTGTCGGCCAGCCTCACCTTTACCACGCTGCTGGCGCTGGTGCCGGTGCTCACGGTGACTTTGGTGGTGGTGTCGGCTTTTCCGATGTTTGACACGCTTTCCGATTCGTTTGTGCGCTTTATCAACCAAACCATCGTGCCGCAGGGCGCGGGGGTGTTGTTTGACTACATCAATCAGTTTAAAGGCAAGGCCAGCAATCTTACCGCCATCGGCATTGTGATGCTGGTGGTAACTTCGCTGCTGCTGATCCGCACCATCGACCAAACCTTTAACCGCATTTGGCGCGTGCAAAGCGAGCGGCCGCTGTGGACGCAGTTTTTGGTGTATTGGGCGCTGCTCACTTTCGGCCCCTTGGCCATCGGCCTGAGCCTAACGGCTTGGACATTGATGTTGCAAGAAAGCCGTGTGGATGAAATGTTTCCCTTTCTCACCGGCGTGTTGCGCACCGGCTCGTCGATTTTATTCAGCACGGTGATTTTGTGGCTGCTCTACCGGCTCGTGCCCAACCGCTATGTGCCCGCGCGCCAGGCGCTGGTGGGGGCAGCGGTAACGGCGGTGCTGCTGGAGGCCGCGCGCGCGCTTTTTGCTTGGTATATCGGCACGTTTAACAGCTACACGCTGATTTACGGCGCATTTGCGGCGATACCGGTGTTTTTGCTGTGGCTGAATTTATTGTGGATGCTGGTGCTCACCGGCGCGGTGTTTACCGCTGCGCTGTCGTATTGGCAGGGCGAGGCTTTCCGCCGCCATTTGGGCACACAGGGGCGCTTTGATGATGTGTTGAAAATCCTGCTGCTGCTCGATGACGCGCAGCCGCAAGGCCGTGCGCTGCTGGTGCAGGATTTTCGCAACCACATCAATATGGGCTACGATGAATTGGGCGATTTGCTGGAAAAACTGGCGCGCCACGGCTATGTGTATCAAGGGCGGCAAGGCTGGGTGTTGAAAACCAATGCCGCCAGCATCGAATTGGATGATTTGTTTAAATTATTTGTGTACCGCCCCGCGCACATCCAACAAGATTATGTGAACGATGCGGTGGAGCAGATTATGGCGCCGTGCCTCAATGCCATGAACATCACCTTGGCCGATTTCAGCGTGCACGCCAAAAGCAGCCGTGAGGAAGGGGAAGGCCGCGGGGCAGCGGGTGACGGATAATAGCGGTTGCTAAAAATAAGCTTATTGCGTTGTTTTGCTTTGCATGCGGAAAATAAAACGATGCCGTCTGAAAAAGTTTCAGACGGCATCTATGCGTCATGTGTAGGATTACGTTCTGTTTGGACAAAGCCAATCGTACCTACGCCTACTATAGATCCGGCAATTAAAACTAAAACTTGAAGATTTTAAAAATACAACCTATTGAAAATAATAGAATTTAATAAATAAAAGTTTCAATGTTTAATTGCCGTTTCTATAGGGTCTGTTCACATTTCATCACGCGGCAATATTTTGGCTCAAAAACGCGCCTGCCGCGTTGAAAATGCTCGCAAGGTGTTCAACCTTGCTGTGCTTTTCGCCTTGCAAGCGCGCTTTTGCGCTCAAAATCTTACGCACGGATGAAATGTGAACAGACCCTAGTGGCATGCAAGAAAAAGTAACACAAAAATACGCACTATAACAGGTAGGTTGGGTTGCCAAACCCAACGTTTCAGACGGCCTGTGGGCTTGTTGGATTTTCAACCCAACAAGCCCGTTGTGTCACTTTTCCTGCATTGCACTATATAAAAAAACATTAAGGCCGTCTGAAAAAGTTTCAGACGGCCTTAATGCATATGCCGGTTTATTGTTGCTGTTGCTGCTGCTGGGCAGCGCGTACGGCAGCTTGGTCGGGGTTGATCAAGATTTCAACGCGGCGGTTTTGGGCGCGGCCTTCGGGTGTGGCATTAGACGCAACCGGTTGGCGCGAGCCGTTGCCCACGGTGGTGAGGCGCGAAGTGGCCACGCCGCGCTGGTTGAGGTAGCCCGCCACCGATTGGGCGCGGCGCAGCGAAAGCGGATTGTTGATGGCATCAGAGCCGGTGTTGTCGGTGTTGCCGGCCACGGTTAAGGTGGTGTCGGGATATTGCACCAGCGTTTGCGCAGCTTTGGCCAGCGCATCTTGGGCAGCGGTGCTCAAGGCGGCGCTGTTGGTGGCAAAGGTGATGCTGTCGGGCATTACCAGCTTGATTTGGTTGCCTTCGCGCTGCACGTCCACGCCGGTGTTGGCCAGGCTTTCACGCAGCTTGTGCTCTTGATAATCCATATAGCCGCCGATGCCGGCACCCACCGCGCCGCAAGCCAAGGCAGAATTGCGTGCGCCTTTGCCGCCGTGGGTGAGCGCGCCGATAATGCCGCACACAGCCGCGCCGCCCAAGCCATACACGGCGGTTTTGCTGGCCTGCTGCTCGCCGGCGGCATTGGTGACGCAGCCGGTGAGTGCCAAAGAGGCTGCCATCACGGCCAAGGTTACGGGTTTGAACATTTTCATGAAACATCCTTTCAAAGGTGTGGGCAAATCGGGCAAGCTGCCCGATTGTTCATAGTCAACATTTGCGCAATATCGCGCGTGTAACGTTTTTCACTATAGCCGACATTTTTCCCAAATAAAAGTTCGCTTAACCCGAAATTACACAGGCCGTCTGAAAGGGCTTTCAGACGGCCTGTGTGCAAAAAGATTAGAGCGCAAATTCAGCCCACACCGGTGCATGATCGCTGGGGCGCTCTTGCGCGCGCGCTTCATTATCCACCTGCACATCTTGCAACGCATCACGCAGCGCGGCCGACACCAACAGATGGTCGATGCGCAGGCCGAGCTTGCGTTGAAACATCGCGCCGCGGTAATCCCACCAAGTGTACATCACCGCATCGGGGTGGATATGGCGCAGGCTGTCGGTGAGCCCCAGCGCGAGCAGGTTTTGAAACCAGCCGCGCTCTTCGCTGGAGCAGTGAATCTGCTCGTGCCATTTTTCCGGGTCGTACACATCATTGTCGGCCGGCGCGATATTGAAATCGCCCAGCAGCACCAATTTTTCGTGGTGGCTCATTTCATCGCGGATAAAGTCGGTGAGCGCGGCAAACCAGCGGCGCTTGTAATCGAATTTTTCGCTGCCCAACGCTTCGCCGTTAACGCAATACACATCCACCACGCGCACGCCGTTTACCGTGGCGGCAATCACCCGCCGCTGCGGGTCGTCGGGCAGGCCGGGCAGGCCGGTGTGCACATCGGCCAATTCGTGTTTGCTGATAATGGCCACGCCGTTATAGGTTTTCTGGCCGCTCCAAGCCGTGTGCCAGCCCGAGAGCTGGAAAGCGGTGGCGGGATATTTATCTTGATCGAGCTTTAATTCCTGCAACACCAACACATCGGGTTGGTGCTGTTGCAGCCAATCTTGCACTTGCGCCAGGCGCACATTGAGCGAATTGATATTCCAGGTGGCGATTTTCATAAAGATTCCGTCAAAATAAAAAGGCCGCAGCATGTTTCAGACGGCCTCAGCAGCCTGCACAATGCAGCGGTTTGAATAAAAAAGCTTATTTTTTGCTGCTGCAATACAAATCATGCAGCGTGGTGATAATGGCTTCCAGCTCTTTTGAGGTGAGCCGGTATTGCAGCACACGGTGATAGCGCGTGAATTCCACCACGCCGGCGCTGCGTAGCTTAGCCAAGTGGTTGGACACGGCGGTTTGATTGATGCCGATGGCTTCCACCAAATCGGTCACATTTTTCTCGCTCTCCAGCAGCAGGCACAAAATCATCAGCCGGTGCGGGTGTGCAATCAGCTTGAGCAGCGCCGCAGCTTTTTCGGTATTTTTCAGCATCTCAGGCAGAGATATAGGGGCATGGATATTCATAAAAAGCATTGTAGATTCTTACGGCGCAAACGGCAATTGCTGTTTATGATATGAGAAGATTGTGCTATGATGAAAATAAAGATTCAGACGGCCTAATCCGACTGAAATATAACCAATAATCAACCTGAAAGGAGAATGAAATGGGCTGCAAAAATGTAGGCACACTCGACCGTATCATCCGCATCGTGATCGGCTTGCTGTTGATTTCGCTGGTGTTTACCGGGCCTGAAACCATGTGGGGCTGGCTGGGCTTGCCCCTGCTTATCAGCGGTTTGTTCGGCTGGTGCGGGCTCTACAGCCTGATGAAGGTAGACACCTGCCGCAAAAGCAAATAAGCGCAAACCGATTGCAAAGGCCGTCCGAACGCTTTCAGACGGCCTGTTTTGATAAATACAAAAAGCCCCTTTGCCGGGGCATTTTTTATGGGTATTTAACGGAATTCATGCAACATCATCAGCAAAGCTTTTTGTTTTTCCGGCGACAAATCACGAAACAGCTGCAACAGCAAAAGCTCTTCCTGCGCCAAAGCCCCATCCCCGTGAGACATACGCCCGTGGCGCAACCATTCCGGTGTGCTGCCTAGCCATTTGGCTAAAGTGTCGATTTTATCCGCCGTAGGAATAGATTGCCCGATCAGCCAATTGTGCACAGCTTGCGGCGTAACCGATTTATTCGGGTGGCGCAGATTGAAGCGGTTGGCCAAATCAGCAGTAGAAAGCGCGGCCATGCCTGCGGTTTCAAGCGCCATACGCAGGCGTTTGCTGAATTCGGATTTGTCTTGATTAGAGTGCATGAGGGCATTATCAATAGCACCATAACCGTTTCGTAATTATTTACTTGAAATACTAAATCAAATAATTGATAATACGTTAGCTTGTTAAACAACGTAAGCTAATTTTTCAACATGTAAACGAGGAAATAAAAATGTCTTTAAAATCAATCGGTGCATTAACTATTATCGCTTTAGGCTTGAGCGCATGCAGCAGCGGCGGCGGCTCATCACTTTCTGCATTTGAGCTTGAAGCAAAAGCCAGCAAACAAATCAGCCTGACTTCTTTGAAATCGGCTGCCAATGAAGATTTAAACGAAGAATTGGCGGCATGGGGAGAGGATGGTGTGACATTGGACACCTATAAAATCCAAATCGGCAATAAAACCTACACCAATGGCGGCATTCAACTGAGCGCACTCGGTAACGGTTTGCAACGTCTGGACGTAACCGAAACCGGCACGGCTAAAGTCGACGGAGAAACTTATACCGTAACCAGAAAAAACAAATTGCATTTATACCAACAACCCTATTCTGTGGTTGGCGGTCTGGCTTATCAAGGCATTACTGTCAGCGGTCCGGGGTTGAATGGATCGGATATGTCTGCAGAAGCTCTCGATATCGACACCGTTAAAGGCGCTACCACCAAAGTGTTGCCGAGTGAAGGCAAATTCACCTACAACGGCGTGGCGTTTACAGAAGAGCAGCAAGGCAAACTGGCTTACAATGTTGACTTCGCCGCCCGTACCGGCAGCGGCAGCATCAGCGGCATTACCGAAGCAGGCACCATTACGCTGAAAGAAGGCTCAATTGCCAATATAACCCACAATAATCCGGACAACACCCGCATCAGCGGCTTCGGTATCGAAGCAACAGCTGAATCTGCCCTGCAAGGCAACGGCACTTACAAATTGGGCTTCTTCGGCCCGAATGCTGAAGAAATCGCCGGTGCGGTCACCCAACATGGTGAAAGTGTGGTCGGCTTCGGCGGCAAGCGTTGATAAACAAATTAATATTGGGTTAAATAGGCCGTCTGAACACTATAATGTTTCAGACGGCCTTTATTGATATTTAAAAAATTCTAAACAATGAACAAATCATTCAATCTTCCAACACATTATCACGCCGTATGGCTTTTGGCGGTGGCGTGGCCGCTGTATGCGGCGGATGCGCCTTTGCCGGAGCGGGAATTGGCCGCGCCGGAGCCGGTGTTTTTCGAGCAGGCGGAGCCGCCGAGGCCGTCTGAAAATTTATTGCAGCCGCCGGCGGTGGAGCAGGCCAAAGCGGCTGCGACGTTGAGCGAGGCGGATTTGCGCGGCAATGCGGCGCTCACCACCGAGCTGATTAATCGGGCGCTGCTGGCGCAGCAATGGGATTTGCTGGCCGAATTGCTGGCGGTGTATCGCGAAGCCGAGGGCTATGATGCGGTGTTGTATGACTATGCGCGCGGGGCGTGGCTGCGTTCGCAGCAGCGTTATCCCGAAGCGATTGCGCTTTATCGCGGCATTGTGGCGCGGCAGCCGGATTTGGCCTATCCGCGTTTCGATTTGGGCGTGATGCTGTTTGAAAACAAGCAATACCGTGCAGCGGCGGCGGAATTGGCGCGTGCGGAGCCGGATTTGGCTGCGCCGATGCAGGCGCTGGTGCAGCGTTATCAGGCGGCGATGGCGCAGCAGCAGGGCTGGCAGCCGAGCGCGAATCTGCAATATGAGCAAACGGATAATGTGAACAATGCTTCGGCCGAGCGCGAAGTCGTCCTCAACGGCGTGCGTTTTGTGAAAAACGAAGAATCGCTGCCGCAATCGGCACACGGTTTCCGCTACGGCGTGGGCGTGGCGCGTGAAATGAATGTGGGCGGCAACCATTTTATCGGCGCAGATGCGGGCTTTGACGGCGTGCATTATTGGGATAACCAGGCTTATAACGAGCAAAGCCTGCGCTTGGGCGGCGCTTACCGTTGGCGAGATTTCCACCAAAATGCGGGCGTGGCGCCTTTTGTGGAGCAAAACTGGCTCGGCAGTGCGCGCTACAGCCGCCAATTCGGCGCCACGCTCGATTACAGCCGCCGCCTGAATGCGCGCTGGCAGGCTTCGGCTGCCTACACGCATATGCAGCGCCGCTATGCCGAAGAAGAGGTGGCCAAGCGCCATAATGGTGCGTTCAACCAGCTTTCGGGCACGCTGATTTGGCAGGCTGCACCGCAATGGCTGCTCTTTGGCGGCGCGGATTACAGCCGCGACCACACGCGCGACAAGGCCGAATCTTCCGAGCGTAAGGGCGGCCGCATCGGCGCGGTGTATGCCGGCAAAAATTGGGGCGCACGCACCAATCTGCGCTATGTGTTGCGCGATTTTGAAGCGGATAACGATTTCTACGGCTACCCGCGCCGCGACAAGGAATATCACGCTGCTGCGGCGCTGTGGCACAATAAATTGGCTTGGCAAGGCTTGGTGCCGAAGCTGAATTTCCGCTATCTGAAAATCGACAGCAATATGCCGAGCTTTTATTCGCGCTCGAGCGCGCAATGGTTTGTGAGCGTGGAGAAGGCTTTTTAGCGGGGCAGGTGCGGGTAGTCGCGCAGGCCGTCTGAAAGGCGCATTTTGAGGCGGATTGTTCAGACGGCCTTAAGTTCATCTATAATAAGCCGCTGATATGTTAGGCCGTCTGAAAAGTTGCTTATGAAATTTGCCTTTTTTATTCTTTATCTGATTCAGCTGCTGCCTTTTGCCGCCATCCACAAGCTGGCCGATTTTATCGGCACGCTGGCTTATTATGCTGTGGCGCCGCGCCGCAGAGTGGGCGAGGTGAATCTGCGCCTGTGTTATCCCGAATGGAATGAAGCCGAGCGCAAAAAAGTGCTCAAGCGCCATTTTCAGCACATGGCCAAATTATTGTGCGAATACGGGCTTTATTGGTATGCAGATGCCGCTCGCTTGAAAAAGCTGGTGCGCTATCAGGATAAACATTATCTCGATGAGGCGCTGGCTGCGGGCGAAAAAGTGATTTTGCTCTACCCGCATTTCACCGCTTTTGAAATGGCGGTGTACACGCTCAATCAAGATGTGCCGCTGGTGAGCATGTATTCGCATCAGAAAAACAAAGCCATGGACGAGCAGATTTTAAAAGGCCGCCACCGCTACAATAATGTGTTTCTCATCGGCCGCACCGAAGGCTTGCGCGCGATTATCAAGCATTTGCGCAAAAGCGATGCGCCGTTTCTTTATCTGCCCGACCAGGATTTCGGCCGCGCCGATTCGATTTTTGTAGACTTTTTCGGCATTCCCACCGCCACCATTGCCGGCTTGAGCCGCATCGCCGCGATGACCGGCGCCAAAGTGATACCCGCCATTCCCACCCGCGAAGCCGACAACACGGTGAGCCTGCGCTTTTATCCGGCTTGGGAAAATTTCCCCGGCCACGATGCCGCCGCCGACACACAGCGCATGAACGACTTTATCGAAGCGCGTGTGCGCGAGCAGCCGGCGCAATATTTCTGGCTGCACAAGCGCTTCAAAACGCGGCCCGAAGGCGAAGTCGGGTTTTATTGAACGATGCAGCCATTTTTCAGACGGCCTTGAATCTTCATTCAAGGCCGTCTGAAAAATTTGCAGCAGGGTTTGGCATGGCTTCGGGTATAATCGCAACAAATTTTAACAAATGTATGCAACATGAATGCCGAACACACGCACGCGCCCAAAGTGCTCATCGTTTACTATTCCCAAACCGGCCAGCTCTCGCGCATGATTGAGGCGTTTGCCGCACCCTTGCGCCAAAGCGGCGCCGAAGTGGAATATTGCGCCATCCGGCCGCAGCAGGCTTATCCTTTTCCTTGGCCTTTTTGGCGCTTTTTCAACACCTTTCCCGAAACCGTGCATTTGCAGCCGGCGCCGATTGAAGCGCCGCAATTTGCTCATGAGCGCTATGATTTGGTGGTGATTGCCTACACGGTGTGGTTTTTGTCGCCTGCGCAGCCGATAACGGCTTTTGTGCAGCATCCGGCCGCGCAGCCGATTTTGCGCGGTGCTTCGGTGATGACGCTGATTGGCTGCCGAAATATGTGGTTGATGGCGCAGGAAAAAATGAAAACCTTGCTGGCCGATGCCGGCGCAAAGCTCATCGACAATGTGGTGAAAATCGATGCCTGCAGCAGCGCCTGGAGCTTTGTTACCACGCCTTTGTGGCTGCTCACCGGCAAGCAGCAGGGCGCTGAGTGGCTGCCCAAAGCGGGCATTGCCGAAGCGGAAATTGCCGATTGCAGCCGCTTCGGCGCGCGCGTGGCCGAATGTTTGCACAGGCCGTCTGAAAGCGTTCAGCCGATGTTGCGCGGCATGGGCGCGGTGAGAATCAACGAGCGGCTGATTTTCAGCGAAACCGCCGCCGCGCGCAGCTTTTATTTGTGGGGCAAATTGCTGATGGCATCGGGGCGGGTGTCGCCGCTGCTGCGGCGTGTGGTGTTGGCGCTTTATGTGGTGTTTTTGGTGGCGATTATTCTCACGGTGGTGCCGGTGAGCGCGCTGCTCAAGCGTTTGTTTGCGCCTTTGCTGGCCGATAAAATCCGCCGCCAGAAAGCCTATTTCAGCCAGCCTTCGGGCGAATAAACATTCTGCATCAAGAGCGATAATAAAATGAACACCTTATCCGAAGTTTACCTCACCCACAGCGCCGCTTTCCTGCCTAATGCGCCGGTGGGCAATGATGAAATGGAAGCGGTGCTGGGCATGGTGGGCGACACGCCTTCGCGCGTGCGGCAGATGATTTTGCGCTCAAACGCCATCCGCAGCCGCCATTACGCCATCGACCCGGCCACCCGCGCCGCCACCCACACCACGGCAGAGCTGGCCGCCGCTGCGTTGGAGGCTTTGTTTGCACAAGGTTTGCCGAAAAACGAAGTGGGCGCGCTGGCCTGTGGTACGTCTTATCCCGACCAGATTCTGCCCGGCCACGGTGTGATGGTGCACGGCCTTTTGCACGATGCGCCGCCTTATGAGGTGTTGAGCGCGGCGGGGGTGTGCGTGGCCGGCATGGCGGCGATGAAGTATGCCTATCATGCCGTGCGCACCGGCGAGCACCGCCGCGCCGTGGCCTGTGCGGCGGAAGCGGCTTCGGCGATTATGCGCAAAGAAGCGTTTCAGCCGGAAATCGATGTGAAAACGCTGGCCGATGCCAAGCCCGATATTGCGTTTGAAAAAGATTTTCTGCGCTGGATGCTGTCTGACGGTGCCGGAGCGGTGTGTTTGAGCAATGCGCCGCTTTCAGACGGCCTGTCGTTTAAAGTGCATTGGATAGAGCTGGTGTCGTATGCCAACGAAATGCCGCCTTGCATGTATGCCGGCGGCCAAATGCAAAACGGCGTGTTCAGCGGCTGGAAAGCGCACCGGCAAGCTTATTGCGATGCCCACAGCCTGATGAGCATCAAGCAGGATGTGAAGCTGCTCAATGAGCACATTATCGGCTACACGGTGGAAAAAGCGCTGCACCACACGCGCGCGCGCCACGCGCTAAACGCCGAAGACGTGGCTTGGTTTCTGCCGCATTATTCTTCGGGCTATTTTCGCGACAAAGTGTATGCGGGGCTGAAAAATGCCGGCTTTGAGCTGGGCTTTGAGAAATGGTTTACCAATCTGTCCGAAAAAGGCAACACCGGCTCGGCTTCGATTTATATTATGCTTGATGAATTTATCCGCAGCGGCCGTGCGCAAAAAGGCGAGAAAATTTTGTGCTATATCCCCGAGAGCGGGCGCTTTTCATCTTGCTTTATGTTGTTGGAGGCCGTCTGAAATGGATGAAAAAGACATTCCCCAACACGGCAGTAAAATTTTTGCCGGCCAGAAAAAAGTGGTGTATGCCACCCGCAACGGCCATTATGTGCAAGGGCAGAGCAGCGGCTGGGATGACGAATCGTTTGCCACCGAGCAGGCAGTGCAGGCTTTTAACGCGCAAACCGAAGCGGCCTGGCAGGCTTATCAGGCCGGCACGCATTCGGCGCTTTATTATCTGATGTGGCGCTACCGCCACGACGAAGCCAGCCTGGCCGCTGCCACCGGCCAATTCCGCTGGCAGCTGCGCCGCCATTTCCGCGTGGCCGTGTTTGCCAAAATCAGCACCAAAACGCTGGCCAAATATGCCGAAGCCTTCCAATTACACCCCGATGAAATCCGCAGCCCCCGCCATGAACACACCGCATTTTAACCATCAGCAAACCGCCCATTGCGAAAGCGGCGTGATGTCGGCGCTTTTGCGCCACCACGGGCTGGATTTCAACGAAGCCATGGTGTTCGGCCTTGCTTCGGCGCTGAGCTTTGCCTATATTCCGCTGGTGAAAATGGCCGGCATGCCGCTGATTGCCTACCGCACGCTGCCCAAAAGCATTATCCGCCGCACCAGCCGCGCGCTCGGCCTGCGGCTGCAGATGCAGAAATTTGCCCGCCCCGAAGCGGGCATGGCCGCGCTTGATTGTGCGCTTGATGAAGGCCGGCTGGTGGGGCTGCAAACTTCGGTGTATTGGCTGCCTTATTTCCCTGCCGAAATGCGTTTTCATTTCAATGCGCACAATCTTTTGGTGTATGGCCGCGATGGTAATGATTATTTGATTAGCGACCCGGTGTTTGAAAGCGTGCAGCGGTGCAGCCGCCCAGATTTACAGCGCGCCCGTTTTGCCAAAGGCGCGCTGGCGGCCAAGGGCTTGATGTATTGCGTGGATGCGGCGCACATGCCGTCTGAAAGCGGGCTGGACATGCGCGGCATCATCCGGCAGGCCTTGCTGAAAAACGCCCGCCAAATGCTGCCGCCGGTGTGGTTTGCCGGCGTGCGCGGCATGGGCACGCTGGCGGCCAAAATCGAAGATCTGCCCCGCAGCGCCGATGAGGCCTATGGCAAACTTTATTTAGGCCATATTGTGCGCATGCAGGAAGAAATCGGCACCGGCGGCGCGGGTTTTCGCTATATCTATGCTTATTTTCTCGAGCAGGCCGCCGAGCGCCTGAACGCGCCCAAGCTGCAAAGCTGCTCGGCAGAAATGACCGCTATCGGCGATGAATGGCGCACCTTCGCGAGCTTGGCCGTGCGCCAATGCCGCAAGCCCAAAAGCGGCGGCTATGCAGAAGTGGCCGCCAAGCTGCGTAAAATCGCCACGCAAGAAGAAGCTTTGTGGCGCGAAATCAAACGCGTGGCGGCGGATTTGTAAGTTGGATTGGGTTGTGGCAAAGGCCGTCTGAAAGGTTTCATACCCATTTGAAAAAAATAACCTTACTGCGTTGTTTCGCCTAGCCGTGCTATCTGTGCTGTCGCAGGCTTCCGTCTTGTAAGCTTACTTTTTTTGAATGAGCATTACGCCTTATACCAATCCAAAAAAATAACCTAACTTCGTTGTCTCGCCTAGCCGTACTATCTGTACTGTCTTCGGCTCGCCGCCTTGTTAGCTTACTTTTTTGAATTGGTATTATTTTATGTTTGGCATAAATGAAAAAACCGCCGGTGCGCTTGGCAACAGGCGGTTTTTTGCACATGAATTGAAATGGGCGATAAGGTTAAAACACCGCGCGCAGGCCGAGAAAGCAGATAACGGCAAGGCTGGCGGCTGCCGGCAGGGTAATCACCCAAGCTAAGCCGATCGGCTTCATCAGCGCCCAGTTGGCGTTGCGGTTGACCAAGCCGATGCCCAAAACTGCGCCTACCAAGATGTGGGTGCTCGACACAGGCAAGCCCATCAACGAAGCCATCATCACCACGGCAGCAGCAGAGAGCTCGGCGGTAAAGCCTGAAGAGGGGTGCATTTTGGCCAAGTTGGTGCCCACGGTTTGAATCACTTCTTTGCCGATAAACCACAAGCCCACAATCAAGGCAACGCCAAACGTGAGCATGGCCACGGGCGGAATCGGTGATTGCGAGTTGATGTCGCCGGTGCGCAACACATCCATAATCGCGGCAAACGGGCCGATGGCATTGGCAATGTCGTTGGCGCCGTGGCTAAAGGCGAAGCCGGCGGCTGTAAATACCTGCATCCAGCTGAACATCAAAAACGTGGATTTGCCCAAATCTTTGCGTTTTAAGGTTTTGGCATAGATAAAGGTGGCCATCCAAATGGCGGCGCCGATCATGAAAATGGTGAGGAAGCTGGAGAGTGTGCTCATGCCCAAATGCAGATTTTTCAAACCTTTGAAAATCAGCATAGAGGAAATCATCATGCCGCCGATGGCAGCAATAATCGGTACCCAGGAATGCAGGGCTTTATAGGCATCGATGCCGCTTTTGCGGTGGTCGATATCATAAAGGCCTTTATAATAAGAAGATTCCAGCTCGCTCGGGTCAAAATCGGCATCGCCGTAGATTTGTGCATCGCGCGCCATGGCAGAGGCGCATTCGATTTTTTCTGATTCGCTCAAGCCTTCGAAATATGCACGGTGCTGCTCTTTATAGGCTTTTTTCTCTTGCTTGATGGCTTTCAGATTTTCTTCCGCGCTGGTGTTGTAGTCGAGCACATGCTTTTTGATTTGGCTAAACAGCAAGTAAGAAACCAGGCCGCCAAGCACGGGAGAAAGCACCCACGAAGCGGCGATTTCCGCCATTTTCGGCCATTGGATCAGCGCAAAAGCATCGCCGCCTTCGCTGATAAAGCCCAAGCACAGCGCGCTGCCGACAATGCCGCCGATAATGGCATGCGTGGTGGATACGGGCCAGCCGCGTTTGGTGGCAAACAGCAGCCACAGCGCGGCTGCCAGCAAGGCAGACATCATGATATACACAAACTGTATTGGCTCGAGATTCATCCCGTTTAGATCAATCAGGCCTTTGCGGATGGTGTCGGTCACTTCGCCGCCGGCAATCACCGCGCCGCTCACTTCGAAAATCGCGGCAATCAGCAAGGCTTGCGGAATGGTTAAAGTGCCCGCGCCCACGCTGGTGCCGAATGAGTTGGCCACATCGTTGCCGCCGATGTTGAACGCCATAAACACGCCGAATAAAGTGGCCAGCAAAAACAGTGTAGTATGGTTATTTCCGGTGTAGCCCAAGCCCCAAACGATAAAATAGCCGACCATGCCGATAAGCAGGGCGGCAAAGATAAAATTCAGTTTTGTCATGGATGCAGTGGATTGGGACTGAGCCATGTGGTGTTTCCTTGTATAGATAATATGAAGTAGCTTAAAAATTCTTTTTATATTTTAATCCATTTTGATGATAAATATGTGACAGGTACCAAAATTTCCTTGTAAATAGCGCTTTTGTGGCGCGATAGCGGCAAGGCTGAACGGCTGTCGCAACAATAAGGGTGTTTGCAGCAGGTTTGGCAAGAAAAAAGCTGTATCCGGGCGGCCGTGTGCGCTTTGCGTTAAAATCGAAACATAAATTGTGCGGCTAAGGCCGTCTGAAAGGAAAACAATGCAAGCATTATCATTTAAACCGGTGCGGCAGCCTTTGCGCTTTTATGCGGTGGTGCCTGATGCAGATTGGGTGGAGCGGATGGTGCAAGCAGGTGCCGATACGGTGCAATTGCGCAATAAAACCTTGCAAGGAGCCGCTTTGCGGGCAGAAATCGAGCGTTGCGTGGCCGCTTGCGCCGGCACGCAAACGCAGCTGTTTATCAACGATTATTGGCAGCAAGCCATTGAAGCCGGCGCTTACGGCGTGCATTTGGGGCAGGAAGATATGGACGATGCCGATTTGGCCGCCATCGCTCGCGCAGGCTTGCGTTTGGGCTTGAGCACGCATTCGGTGGCCGAGCTGGATCGTGCGCTGGCGGTGCGGCCGAGCTATGTGGCCAGCGGCGCGGTGTTTCCGACCACCACCAAGCAAATGCCGACTGCGCCGCAAGGGCTGGACAATCTGCGCCGCTATGTGGCACAAGCCGGCAACACGCCTGTGGTGGCCATTGGCGGGATTGATTTGCACAACGCTGCCGAAGTGCTGGCCGCCGGTGCGGCTTCGCTGGCGGTGGTGCGCGCGGTAACGGAAGCCGCCGATCCGGCCGCTGCGGTGAAAGCTTTTCAGGCTTTGTGGGCTTAAAGTATTTTCTGTAATATCACAGGCCGTCTGAAAATGTTTCAGACGGCCTTGGGTTTGTGAAATAAAATACGCATGCTGATTTTTGCAAAATTAGTTATATGTTTGAAAAATAAGGAAATAAAATCTTATTTTAATGGTGCGGATTGTGTAGGATGCCGTTTCAACCTGTGTGGCTGTTTACTTTATTTTTATGGTATGAGGCTCGGCTTGAAACAAAGCCGCTGCATAATGATGCGAAAAGGCCGTCTGAAAAATATTCAGACGGCCTTTTTTAGGTGATTGCTTAATGCAGATTAAGGCACTACCACGCCATTTTTGCGCTGTTTTTCAATGGTTTTGTTGATATACCATTGTTGGGCGATGGTCAAAATATTGTTGACCACCCAGTAGAGCACGAGACCTGCGGGGAAGAAGAAAAACATCACCGAGAAAATCACCGGCATCAGTTTCATCATTTTCGCCTGCAGAGGGTCGGTTGGCGGCGGGTTGAGCGAGGTTTGGATAAACATGGTGATGGCCATGATAATCGGCAGGATAAACCAAGGGTCGGGGCGGCTCAGGTCGGTAATCCAACCGATCCACGGCGCTTGGCGCAGCTCTACCGATGTGAAAATCGCCCAATACAAGCCGATAAACACCGGAATTTGCAGCAGCATCGGCAGGCAGCCGCCGAGCGGGTTGATTTTTTCATCTTTATACATCTTCATCATGGCTTGTTGCAGCGCCATGCGGTCGTCGCCGTATTTCTCTTTCAGTGATTGCAGGCGCGGCGCCACGGCGCGCATTTTTGCCATCGAGCGGTAAGAGGCATTGGTGAGCGGATAGAGCACGGCTTTCACAATAATGGTGAGCAACACAATCGCCCAGCCCCAGTTGCTGACATAATCGTGCAGCTTGTTCAGCAGCCAAAACAGCGGTGAGGCGAAAATATGCACTTTGCCATAATCTTTGGCCAATTGCAGATTGTCGGCCACTTGGCTGATTACGCTGGTGGTTTGCGGACCGGCATAGAGCTCAATCGGGAAATCCAGTGTGGCACCGGCGGCAATTTCAGGCAGCGGCACACGGGCGCCTGCTGAATAAAGATTGTCGCTACGGCGGCTGATGTCGATTTGACAAGCGCCGTTGGTGCACACGCTGGTGCCGTCTTTCGGCTGCAAAATCCAGGTCGACATAAAATAATGCTGAATCATGCCCACCCAGCCCGAATCGGTGCGGCGCACATATTCGGCTTGGTCGCGGCCGGATTTGAAATCATCGTCTAAATCGCTGAAGGTCACTTTTTCAAATTTTCCGCTCGGTGTGTAGAGAACGGGGCCGGTGTAGGTGTGGTTGAAATAGCCTTCGCCATCGGGTTTGCTGCTGTCGCGCAGCATGCGGTAGGCCGCATCCAGCTTCACCGGCTGGCCGCTTTGGTTGGTGATATCGAAGCGGATATTGATTAAATAGCTGCCTTTATTGAAGGTGTAAACCTTGTCGATTTTCAGGCCGTTGGTTTCCGGCGCACTCAGGCGCACTTCCACTTGGTCGCCGGAGAGCGTGTATTGCTTTTGCGGCGCTTGAAACGGCACATCTTTCAAAAGCAGCTGGCCGTTGGCATTGAGCAGGTCGGATTGGGCGACATAGGTGTAGGCTTTGCTGTCGTCAAACAGCACAAAATCTTTGCCTTCATCGCTGCTGGCGTTGTATTTCAGCAAATACAGCGCGCGCAAATCGCCGCTTTTCTCATCAATTACAGCTTTTACCGTGTCGGTGGTCACCGTGATCGGGGTGATGGGGCTGAGCGTCGCTTCTTGAGCCGTGTTATTGGCCGGGGCGGTTTGCTGTTGGCTTTGTGCGGCCTGTTGTGCGGCAGTCGGCTTCGGGCTGGGGAACATTTGCTCCCAGCCGAGCAGAATCAGCAGCGCAAGGCTGAAAAAAACCATTAGTCGTTTGAAATCCATAGTTTTTCCTGATGGTGCTTGTGGTAATGGGTTAAGGTGTCTTTCAGACGGCCTCATTAAAACGCTATAAAATAACAGATAAACGCGGCTTACGGAACAGGGTCATGCCCGCTGCCGCCAAAAGGATGGCAACGGGCAATGCGCTTGAGTGCCAACCAGCCGCCTTTGAATGCGCCGTGTTTGCTCACGGCTTCCACCGCATATTGCGAGCAAGTTGGGGTGTAGCGGCAGCGTGGCGGCAGCATCGGGCTGATGGCATATTGGTAAAACCGGATCAGCAAAAGCATTAGCCGGGCCGGGATATTCATTTTTTCACCCGCATCAATTGCGCCAATTCTGTGCGCGCATCGGCGGCATTGCTGCGGTCGAAACGCTGTCGTACGCGCACCACAAAATCATGCGGCGGCAGCTCGTGGCGATGCAGGCGGAACCATTCCCGAATCACGCGCTTCATATAATTGCGCGCATTGGCGCGCTTGGCGGCTTTTTTGCTGACTACAAGCCCCAAGCGTGCATGCTCAAAGCCGTTGTTTTCAGATTGTAAAACCTGCAACAGTAGGCGGCTGCGCTGCTTGCGCAATGCAAAAACGGATGAAAAATCATCCGTTTTTAATAAGCGATACTGTTTGCCAAAGCGCGCGTTCACCTTACACGGCCAAGCGTTTGCGGCCTTTGGCACGACGGGCAGCCAAAACGGCGCGGCCGCCGCGGGTTTTTGAGCGAACCAAGAAGCCGTGGGTGCGTTTGCGGCGGGTAACGGAAGGTTGATAAGTGCGTTTCATGTTGTTTCCTAAAATTATCTGAAAATCAAACCGAGAATTACACCCCAAATCGCAGGCTTTGTCAATCAATATCATCAATCAATTTAAAGGGCTGGCGTAAAAACCGTCAAGATACAGGCGGTGCCGAATCGGCAAGATGTTCATGGCGGTGGCCGGTGAAGTTGGTTATAATGGCCGGATTCTTTGCCGTATGCCGGTATCTGTCATTGGGCAGGATGCTTGAGGCAATGCGCAATTGGTGCGGCAATGTGCGCCGCCAATTGGCGTGATGTCGGTTTGTGGCGGATGGCCTCCATTTAAATGGCAGCCAAATCATGCTGCTATGCCGGTGAATGGTTTGTTGGGAATGGTTTTTGGCGGCCTTGGCCGTTTGTTTCTTTTTAAGAATTGCATTTGATATGACGCTTGCAGAATTTTGGCCGCAATGCCTGCGCTACCTCCACTCAATCATGACGCCGCAACAGTTTGATACTTGGATTGCGCCGTTGACGGTGGGTGAAGAAAACGGCGCCTGGGTGATTTACGGTAAGAGCCAGTTTGCCTGCAATCTATTGAAAAACCAGTTTGCTGCGCCCATCGAGCGCGCCCGTGCCGAGCTGGCACCCGATCAGCCAGCGCTGCTGTTTAAGGTGGGGCGCGGGCAAAGCCATGTGATGGCCGCGGATGAAGGTACGCAAGCTGCAATGGGTAATAGCGTGCCGTTGCCCGAAGTGGAAACGGCGCAAATGCCGCTGCCCAGAGCGGCTAAAAGTGCCCAAGATATTTTGGCCGACCGCATCCGCCATTTGCCCGAGCAGCAAGGCGGCCGCAAGCAGGAGGTGCAAATTGCCACTGGACAGAAACATGCCAAAGTAAAAAAAGAGGCTGCTGCCGATTTGGCCGCGCAACGCTATGCGCAAACCAATTTGTCGGCCGACTATACTTTTGAGATGCTGGTGGAGGGTAAGGGCAATCGCATGGCGGCCGCGGCCGCGCAATCTATTGCGGAAAACCCCGGCCAAAGTTATAACCCGTTTTTTCTGTATGGCAGCACCGGCTTGGGTAAAACCCACTTGGTGCAAGCGGTGGGCAATGAATTGTTGAAAAACAATCCTGCCGCCAAAGTGCGCTATATGCATTCTGATGAATATATCCGCAGCTTTTTGGATGCCGTGCGCACCAAAAATTATGATGTGTTCAAGCAGCAATACAAGCAATATGATTTGCTGATTATTGATGATATTCAGTTTATCAAGGGCAAAGATCGCACGATGGAAGAGTTTTTCTATCTGTATAATCACTTCCATAATGAAAAAAAGCAGCTTATTCTCACTTGCGATGTGTTGCCCGCCAAAATCGAGGATATGGATGACCGCCTGAAATCGCGCTTTTCATGGGGCTTGACGGTGGAATTGGAGCCGCCCGAGCTGGAAATGCGTGTGGCGATTCTGCAAAAAAAAGCCGAAGCCGCCGGCGTGGCATTGGATGAACAGGCTGCTTTTTTTATTGCCAAGCATATCCGCTCCAATGTGCGCGAGCTGGAAGGGGCGTTTAAGCGGGTGGAAGCGCGCAGCCGCTTTTTGAAAAAGCCGATTAATATTGATTTGGCCACCGAAGCGCTGCAAGATATCGTGGCCAGCTCGTATAAAATGATTACGGTCGAGCTGATTATGGATACGGTGGCCAAGCATTACCGCATCAAAATCAGCGACATACTCAGCAAGAAAAGGGCGCGCAATATTGCCCGGCCGCGCCAAATGGCGATGGCGCTGACCAAAGAGCTGACCAATTTGAGCCTGCCGGCCATCGGCGACAACTTCGGCGGCCGCGACCACACCACGGTAATGCACGGTGTGCGCGTGATTGCCGAATTGCGCGAGGCCGATCCGGAAATCGCCCAAGATTATGAAAAACTGCTGATTTTGATTCAAAACTGAATGTAGCCGAAGGGATAACCATGTTGATTTTACAAGCCGAGCGCGATGCCTTACTCAAGCCCTTGCAAGCCGTTACCGGCATTGTCGAGCGGCGCCACACCCTGCCGATTTTGAGCAATGTTTTGCTGGAGAGCGTGCACGGCCAAACCAATATCTTGGCCACCGACCTGGAAATTCAAATCAACACCCACGGCCCGCACAGCGATGCCGAAGATTTCCGCATCACCACCAATGCCAAAAAGCTGCAAGACATTTTGCGTGCGCTGCCCGAAGGCTCGCTGGTGGCGCTGGATTGGGCGCAAAACCGCCTCACGCTTAAAGCAGGCAAATCGCGCTTCAACCTGCAAACCCTGCCGGCGGAAGATTTTCCGCTGATGAGCATCGGTGAAGACGTGAGCGCCGCTTTTTCGTTGCCGCAAGAAGCGTTTAAAAACATGCTCTCGCAAGTGCAATACAGCATGGCGGTGCAGGATATCCGCTATTATCTCAACGGCTTGCTGATGCAGGTGGAAGGCGATCAGCTGCGCTTGGTGGCCACCGACGGCCACCGCTTGGCTTTTTCGGCCACCACCATCGATGCCGATCTGCCCAAAGCTGAAGTGATTCTGCCGCGCAAAACCGTGTTGGAGCTTTTCAAGCTGCTCAATCAGCCGAGCGAGCCGATTACGGTGGAGCTGCTCAACAATCAAGTACGCTTCCGCTGCAACGACACGGTGATTGTGAGCAAAGTGGTGGACGGGAAATTCCCCGATTTCAATCGCGTGATTCCGTTGGATAACGACAAAATTTTCTTGGTTGGACGCACCCAGCTTTTGGGGGCGCTGGAGCGCGCCGCCATTTTGGCCAACGAAAAATTCCGCGGTGCCCGCCTGCAATTGCAACCGGGCCTGCTCAGCGTATTGTGCAGCAACAACGAGCAGGAAGAAGCGCGCGAAGAGCTCGAAATCGCTTATCAGGGCGGCGAATTGGAAGTGGGCTTCAATATCGGCTATTTGATGGACGTGCTGCGCAATGTGCATGCCGACGATATGCAGCTGGCCTTTGGTGATGCCAACCGCTCCACGCTGTTTACCATTCCGAACAATCCCAATTTCAAATACATTGTGATGCCGATGCGGATTTAAACGCAGTTTCCATGCTGCTGTGATTTAAATACAAAGGCCGTCTGAAAGGTTTTCAGACGGCCTTTGTGTGTATATAAAGGCTGAAAAAATCAACAAAATCAGGTATAATACACAGTCTTTTGGCGGAAATTTTGCAAATGTGTTCCGCCTGTGTTTTTTCACCTGCTTCTTAAACGGGTGAGAAAAAATCCGTTTAAAATCATTAAGAAAAGATTTCTTATGACTCAGCAACAAAATTATGGCGCCGACAGCATCAAAGTGCTCAAAGGGCTGGATGCCGTGCGCAAGCGCCCCGGCATGTATATCGGCGATACACAAGACGGCACCGGCCTGCACCACATGGTGTTTGAGGTGCTCGATAATGCCATCGATGAAGCGCTGGCCGGCCATTGCGACACCATTTCAGTGGCCATCAATGCCGACAATTCCATCACCATTCAAGATAACGGCCGCGGCATTCCCACCGATATCCACCCCGAAGAAGGCCGCTCGGCAGCCGAAGTGATTATGACCATCCTGCATGCGGGCGGCAAATTCGACAACAACAGCTACAAAATCTCCGGCGGCCTGCACGGTGTGGGCGTGTCGGTGGTGAATGCCTTGTCCGACTGGCTGCGGCTCACCATCTACCGCGACGGCAAAGAGCATATTGTCGAATTCAAGCGCGGCGAAGCCGTGGCGCCGCTCAAAGTGGTGGGTGACACCGACAAAAAAGGCACCAAAGTGCAATTTCTCGCCAGCGAAGAAACATTCGGGCTGGTGGAATACCACTTCGATATTTTGGCCAAACGCATCCGTGAATTGTCGTTTCTGAATAACGGTGTCGGCATCAAATTGGTCGATAAACGCGACGGGCGCGAAGAAGATTTCGCCTTCAGCGGCGGCGTGGCCGGCTTTGTGCAATACATGAACCGCAAAAAAAACCCCTTGCACGAAAAAGTGTTTTACGCGCTTGGCGAAAAAGAGGGCATGAGCGTAGAAGTAGCGATGCAGTGGAACGACAGCTATCAGGAAAGCGTGCAATGCTTCACCAATAATATTCCCCAGCGCGACGGCGGCACCCACCTCACCGCCTTGCGCCAAGTGATGACGCGCACCATCAACCAGTATATCGAAGCCAACGAAGTGGCCAAAAAAGCCAAAGTCGATACCAGCGGCGACGATATGCGCGAAGGGCTCACCTGCGTGCTGTCGGTGAAGCTGCCCGACCCGAAATTTTCTTCGCAAACCAAAGACAAGCTGGTGTCGAGCGAAATCGGCCCGGTGGTAAACGAAGTGATCAGCCAGGCCTTAACCGATTTTCTGGAAGAAAATCCGCAAGAAGCCAAAATCATCACCGGCAAAATCGTGGATGCCGCCCGAGCGCGAGAAGCGGCGCGCAAAGCGCGTGAAATCACCCGCCGCAAAGGCGTGATGGACGGTTTGGGCTTGCCCGGCAAGCTGGCCGACTGCCAAGAAAAAGATCCGGCGCTCTCGGAATTGTATCTGGTCGAGGGCGACTCCGCCGGCGGCTCGGCCAAGCAAGGCCGTGACCGCAAATTTCAGGCTATTTTGCCGCTTAAGGGCAAAATTCTGAATGTGGAAAAAGCCCGTTTTGAAAAAATGCTTGCCAGCCAGGAAGTGGCCACGCTGATTACCGCGCTCGGTGCCGGCATCGGTAAGGAAGAATTCAACCCCGCAAAGCTGCGCTACCACCGCATCATCATCATGACCGATGCCGATGTGGACGGCGCGCATATCCGCACGTTGCTGCTCACCTTTTTCTACCGCCAAATGCCCGAATTGGTAGAGCGCGGCTATATCTATATCGCCCAGCCGCCTTTGTATAAAGCCAAACACGGCAAGCAAGAGCGCTATTTGAAAGACGAGCAGGAAAAAGATCAATTTCTACTCGGCTTGGCGCTGGATAAAGCCCGCATCGTTTCAGACGGCCGCGTGCTGGAAGGCGAAGAGCTGGCCAAAGTCGCCAAACAATTTTTGCTGGCCAAAGCCGTGGTTGAGCAAGAAAGCCGCGTGATTGACGATTTGGTGCTGCAAGCCCTGATTTATGCCGATGAAATCGACTTGTGCAGCGCCGAGTCGGCTGATGCCGGCATCGCCACGCTGCGCCTGCTGCTGGATGAAAAAGAAGTGGTGCTCGAGCGCGTTGACGGGCAAGATGGCAGCTATTTCATCAAAATCACCCGCAAGCTGCACGGCAATGTGATGGTAAGCTATATCGAGCAGAAATTCTTGGCCGGAAAAGCCTATCAAACGCTGCTGCAAACCGCATTGATGCTCAACGGCCTTATCGGTGACGATGCCGTATTGTTTAAAGGCGACACCGAGCAGCCGGTGGCAAGTTTTGCAGAAGCACTGGCCATTCTGATGAGCGGCGCACAAAAAGGCATGTCTATCCAGCGCTATAAAGGTTTGGGCGAGATGAACCCGGAGCAGCTGTGGGAAACCACCATGGATCCGGCCGTGCGCCGCCTGCTGAAAGTGCGCATCGAAGACGCCATTGCCGCAGATGAAGTGTTTGTTACCCTGATGGGCGACGAAGTGGAGCCGCGCCGCGCGTTTATCGAAAATAATGCACTGGTGGCGCAGAATATTGACGTTTGATGATTGCACTGTGTAAAAGGCCGCCTGAAAATTTTTTCAGACGGCCTTGGTCATTTTGTTGTGGTTAGGGAGAAATTTTGTAGCTCCCTTTCTCATTTCGCAGTGCTACAATGTCGTTACCACAAACCCTTGCGCCTTCATCGTTGTAGCTCCCTTTCTCATTTCGCAGTGCTACAATCTTACGCATTATCAAGCAAAAAGAAATTATGTTGTAGCTCCCTTTCTCATTTCGCAGTGCTACAATTGAGCATGTTTTCAGCGCGCGCCGCCGAGGGTTGTAGCTCCCTTTCTCATTTCGCAGTGCTACAATAGGCAACCAAAGACGCAGCAACCACAACTCGTTGTAGCTCCCTTTCTCATTTCGCAGTGCTACAATGCTCAACGCCCACCATCGCCGCCAGCTCTGGTTGTAGCTCCCTTTCTCATTTCGCAGTGCTACAATTTCGCGCGTGGCGCGGTGGCCGGCCTGTGCGTTGTAGCTCCCTTTCTCATTTCGCAGTGCTACAATGTTTGCCGCCGGCCAATGGTTTGCTTTCCAGTTGTAGCTCCCTTTCTCATTTCGCAGTGCTACAATGCTGCTGACTTATCTGTTTGTGGCCGGCACGTTGTAGCTCCCTTTCTCATTTCGCAGTGCTACAATACCACGGGCATTTGAGCGGCGGCTGCGGCCGTTGTAGCTCCCTTTCTCATTTCGCAGTGCTACAATCATCCACCAACTGATCGCAATATTTGGCGAGTTGTAGCTCCCTTTCTCATTTCGCAGTGCTACAATTTCCGCTTCACGCCGCCAGTTCAACACCAAGTTGTAGCTCCCTTTCTCATTTCGCAGTGCTACAATCGGTATGCCTGTGTGGAACGGCAATCAGGTGTTGTAGCTCCCTTTCTCATTTCGCAGTGCTACAATACCAGCGAGAGCGTTTCCGGCAAACCAATCGTTGTAGCTCCCTTTCTCATTTCGCAGTGCTACAATATAGACCGTGGTGACTCCTAAGTAGTCCAAGTTGTAGCTCCCTTTCTCATTTCGCAGTGCTACAATAGATATTCCAGCACCCCGCGTTCTTCCATTGTTGTAGCTCCCTTTCTCATTTCGCAGTGCTACAATCAATCTTGAAACCACTAGAGCCACTAAGTCGTTGTAGCTCCCTTTCTCATTTCGCAGTGCTACAATGATGGTGCAGTCGTAGCCATGAAACAGGTGGTTGTAGCTCCCTTTCTCATTTCGCAGTGCTACAATGCTGGCCGCTCACGGTTTTTTTAAATTCGGGTTGTAGCTCCCTTTCTCATTTCGCAGTGCTACAATGTTGTGGCGGGTGGATAGGCCGCGCCTGATGTTGTAGCTCCCTTTCTCATTTCGCAGTGCTACAATTATCGAAGGCGCAGACAAGTTGCTCAACCTGGTTGTAGCTCCCTTTCTCATTTCGCAGTGCTACAATTCAGGCCGTCTGAAACGCTCCGCACCACCCGTTGTAGCTCCCTTTCTCATTTCGCAGTGCTACAATATAGAAAGGTATCCCCATGAGTAACCAAGTGTTGTAGCTCCCTTTCTCATTTCGCAGTGCTACAATGCCCTGCAAGAAATCATGCGCTAAGTCGCAGTTGTAGCTCCCTTTCTCATTTCGCAGTGCTACAATCCGATGGGTGGGCGCTATTTGAGCGATTCCGTTGTAGCTCCCTTTCTCATTTCGCAGTGCTACAATGGAAACTGACGGCCGCCGCCCGGGCCATGTGTTGTAGCTCCCTTTCTCATTTCGCAGTGCTACAATTATTGTATTCCAATGCAGTTAACACTTGTGGTTGTAGCTCCCTTTCTCATTTCGCAGTGCTACAATCACCCATACCTCTTCAATCAGCACGCCCGTGTTGTAGCTCCCTTTCTCATTTCGCAGTGCTACAATACCGAACGAGAGCGCAAGGAGCGTTCCAGAGTTGTAGCTCCCTTTCTCATTTCGCAGTGCTACAATAAATCATATTGATTACCGCCCGCCGCCGGGGTTGTAGCTCCCTTTCTCATTTCGCAGTGCTACAATTCGTTGCAATATAATTGCGCGCTTTCACGCGTTGTAGCTCCCTTTCTCATTTCGCAGTGCTACAATATTGGAAGCCGCTGTTAGCAGCGGCGTTGCGTTGTAGCTCCCTTTCTCATTTCGCAGTGCTACAATCGTTAATCGGGTCTCTGGCGATTAACTGGTGTTGTAGCTCCCTTTCTCATTTCGCAGTGCTACAATCTATCGCTCATCCGCTCCATCGCGCGCTCGGTTGTAGCTCCCTTTCTCATTTCGCAGTGCTACAATGATAAGCTCGTATTTGTTGTTAACTTTGTTGTTGTAGCTCCCTTTCTCATTTCGCAGTGCTACAATAACGCTGGCTCAGGTATTCGGCGATTGCTTGTTGTAGCTCCCTTTCTCATTTCGCAGTGCTACAATCGGGAGACGTGGCCGTTTGACCCGGCGTCAGTTGTAGCTCCCTTTCTCATTTCGCAGTGCTACAATTTGCATTACTGATTTAACGGCGTTGCATCAGTTGTAGCTCCCTTTCTCATTTCGCAGTGCTACAATAACGTCACGGAACGAGCGGACATTCACTTTGTTGTAGCTCCCTTTCTCATTTCGCAGTGCTACAATCAACGCTAATATAGCTCTAACGTCAATCTTGTTGTAGCTCCCTTTCTCATTTCGCAGTGCTACAATTTCTACGATAGCGGACAGGGCGGTGGTGGTTGTTGTAGCTCCCTTTCTCATTTCGCAGTGCTACAATACCATCACAAACGCGGTTAAATCGTTGCGGGTTGTAGCTCCCTTTCTCATTTCGCAGTGCTACAATGATGTAGGCTACGATGAGGGTTACACAGACGTTGTAGCTCCCTTTCTCATTTCGCAGTGCTACAATTGCTTCCGCATCTGTCACCAAATATGTTTGGTTGTAGCTCCCTTTCTCATTTCGCAGTGCTACAATGACCCTGATGCCTGTTGGCTCGCTGGACACGTTGTAGCTCCCTTTCTCATTTCGCAGTGCTACAATCACACGCCCACGCAAAAAGCGGTAAATCGCGTTGTAGCTCCCTTTCTCATTTCGCAGTGCTACAATCCAAAGCCAAAAAGCTTGATGCCGTGGCGTGTTGTAGCTCCCTTTCTCATTTCGCAGTGCTACAATAGTCAAGCAGGAAACTCTTATTGAATAAGGGTTTCCTGCTTGTTTTTTCCTGAAAAACCTGCTTCAAAACAGCAGTAATTGATCGGCATTGACCTTTTTTTCTTGTGTTTTCAGCTCACCTAGCAGTAAATGCATGGTGGCAAATTGTTTCTCGGTGACTTCCAAGCAGCGTATCGAGCCTTCTTCTGGCAGGTTGTTTCGCAATCGTGTGTGGTGTTTTTGCAACGAGTCTCGGCCGCGCACGATGCGGGAGTAGACGGATAATTGCAGCATTTGATAGCCGTCTTTTTGTAGAAAAAGCCGGAACTGGTTGGCTGCTTTGCGTTTAGCCGCAGTGGTTACGGGCAGGTCGAAGAATACGATGATGCGCATAAATTGAGCCTCACTCATATTGATGTTCTTTCAGCGGAAGGATTCCGGGCAGTTTGAGCAGTTTGGCGTTTTTGTCTGCCAAGCTGATTTGAAAGGATGCTATGGTGCGGTCGATGGCTGCCAGCACGCTGAAGGTTTGCTGATCCAAGCAAATTTGTTGGTTGAGTATGGCAACCAATTGTTGCTTGGCATTTGGGGTGAGATTTTCTTTCAGACGGCCTTGATCGTGAAGATGCCACACCATTAAGTCAACAATAGGCCGGTAGGGTTCGATAAAGTCATCGGCTAAGTTAAATGGGTTGAGTTCGTTTCTATGGAATAAACCGAGTGCAGGCAGCCAGCCATATTGCACGAGTGCACGGGCAATGGCGGCGCGGGCAATGGCGTAGCCGTAATTTAAATGGTTGTTGATGCCGCAGGCTTGTCCACGTTTGAATTGGCTGCCGAAAACCGCCTGAAAATAAAGTGCGGCGGCTTGGGCTTCAAGATTGTTGCTGTCACCGGATTTTACCTCGGCTGCCATGGCTCGTAGGCGTTTGGCGGCCAAGTCGTTGCCGGTTTCATCGGCAGTTTGTGCTTGATTGCGGATTTTTTGACGGATGATGGTTTGCCATAGCTGCTTCTTCTGTGGCTCGCTGGCATTTAATTGCAACTTGAGCGTTTTAAGCTGGCGGTGGTATTGGGAATAGGGCAGCCATTGGCCGCAGGGCAGAAATTGTTCGTCACAGGTGAGTAGCGTGATGCCGTTTTTTGCCAAGGCGGATAATAAGGGGGCGGTAATCAGGGTTTCGGGGCTTTCAATTACAATCACGGCGATGTCTTCCAGTGGCACGGTGTAATTCTTGCTGTTTTGCTGAATTAAGATTTGTTGTCGTTGAAGCGAAAGTTTGCCGCCATCTCGAATAAGCAGGCTGCGCCAAGTCATGGTATTTCCCCTTTATGTAAAAATCCCTGCGCCGGGTAAATAGGCGCAGGGATAGTGTTAACGGACGGGCTGCCGTTTTTTCGGGCGACAAAGGGTGATGGTTTTGCCGAGCTCGTCGATTTGGTATTTTTGAAAAGAAAGGGCAGTTTTTACGCCAATGCTTTGGAAAATACCATTTTTTCCTTTGTATATATCGGTATCATGTTCCCGAATATCAATGGCGCCAGTTGCTCGATTTAGTCCAACATAGTATCCGAAAATTGTCCCTTTTTTAGATTGTACTTCAACCAAATCATTTGGGTATGCCGTAAATTTAAATTGATAACTATCATCAATAATTTGCCATTCAGCTTCATCTTTGAATGCGATAATTGCTTTGTTCGGCAAAATTCCTTGAGCTGCCTGCCAGCTGTAAATCGGCACTAAATAATATTTGCCACCTTTTTCAAATACATCAACCCGAACCATTGTGGCATTGTCGGCCACGCCGTTGCCGTTATGCACTTTCACGCCGGTTTTTTGCACCTGCTCTACGCGCACAGCTTTTACTTGCTGTCCGCCGTTTTTGTAAAACGGTTCGGCAAAGGCTTTGGCAGGATCGTTTGCGTGTGCGGCTAAGCGGTGTTTTAGATCTTCATACAATTGGGGTTCGCGTTCGCGGTTGACCATCTTTTCCAGCAGGTTGGGTTTCAATTGGGTGAGTGCAATTTTGAGCACGCCCACACCTTCATCTAACCGTTTTGCCGATTTAATGGTTTCCAAATGTCCTTGCCCGCTCATTTTCCGGGTGGGTGCGCGTGATACGAACAATGGAGTAACATATTCATGCACAGCCTGAGGGCGGCTTGATAATTTTTCTTGCAGCAAGGAAATCAGGGCTTCTTGTGTTTCTGCAACCGGTGTGTCGGAATCTCCATCTGCTTTGCCGAATACCCGTATCATTACTTCTTGCCGGAAGAAATCCCACGGTTGTGGGAAATGGGGGCGGTGGACTTCGCCTGTTTCTTTATTGATGATTTCACCGTTGAATACATTCATCTCTTGTTGGCTCACAAAACGGGTAATCTGTTGCTGCATAGCAACGGTTGAGCAGGCAACCACCACTGCGTCCAGCGCATGGTGGCGGTCGTTTTCTTCACGCACTTTGCGTAATCCCCAGCGGCTGCGCAGCAGGTTGGTGATTTGGCCGTTAGAAGCGAATACGCGGTGTTGGCCTTTGCCGGTCAACAGCATTTCTTCTGCGATAAATTTGCATAAAAAGCGGGCTACATAGCGGGTGTCGTTCAGATTGCGCTTTTTAAAGCCTTCATCATCCAGCTGCTGTATCAACATGCGCTGTTTCTTGCTGTGGTGGAAGCGGCAGTTTTCCACCCGCGCCACAAACCCACGCCAGTGCACGCTGTTGCTTTGCCCGTCCAGCCATTCATACGGAGTTTGGTTGCTTTTATTTTGATTTTCGCCGGCTGATACCAAGGCTTTATTGTTGAAGCTGTCGTCCCAGGTGCGGGAAAGGGGCAAAACATGATCGATTTCGGCATAACCTTTTTCGTTCAGACGGCCTATATCCAAAGGCTTGCCGGAATATAGGCATTGGCCGTGCTGCAATTCATACAGGCGAAGCTTGAGGATGTCTTTTCCTTTCGGCTCGCCGGTAAAATGGGGAAAGCATTCACGGAATTTGGCGTTGGCGCGTTGGCGGTCTTTTTGATTGTCTTCCTGGCGTTTTTCGATGTCCCGGCGATCTTGAAACGATTTGCCCACTTCGCGGCCGGTTTAGATATGGATACGCGCCGGCGAGCCGTAGCGGCGCACAATGCCGTTAATCACTTTGCGTGCCTGCGACAAGGTGCGCAATACCACGGGGTTGCGGATTTCATCAGCGGGGATGGCCGGTAAAAACAAAGCTTTTTCTTTCTCGGCATGGCCGTGATGGCTGCCATAAATAGCGGTGCATGCCTCATCATAGCGCATGCCTTGTTCCATCAGCGGCAAGATTTTGCTTAAGGCTTTCAGGGAAATTTGAATGAATTTGTCGAAGTTTAATCCGATCAATAAAGCTTGCAATTCGGCTTCGGGCAGCCGGTCTTTCAGACGGCCTGAAATGTCTTCATCGGTTTTGTAGAGGGAAAAGACGGTGCCGATTTCATCTTGTAGTTCAGGGCTGAGGGCAAGAGGGGCTTTTTTGGCTTTTAAATTGGCTTTTTCAAGTGCACGGCTGATGGCATGGTAGGCTTTCATTTCCATTAATGTAGCTGCTTCGACATTGTCTTTGCTATAGCGCAGCTCCTTGAAGAAGGCTTGTTCCGGCAATTCAAGTGCTTTGCGCGCTTGTGCATAGGTGAGTTTGGCTTGTTTGTAAGGCATATCCAGCAGAGCTTGGCGCTCTCCCGCTTCCAAAGGCCGCTCGCTGCCATGCTCTTGAATCCGCAGCTTGTTCAGCTTGCTCAGCCAGATAAAGCGTTCGGCTGAGTAAGTGTTTTTGGCCGCTTTAAATTCTTCTGTTTCAAACGTGCAATAACCAAGCATTTTTTGCACTGCGTTGCCCGATAAGGCGGCACGTTGCTGCATCAGCAAGTTTTCAATACCTTGCTTGAGGCCGTCTGAAACATGCGGGTTGCCGAAAGATTGTTGCGCGGCAAACAATTGATGCAGCTCCTGTTGCAAATCTTTGCGGTTGAAAGTGTGTGAATAATCGCCGCGTTGGTTGCGGATGTGGCCGCTTTCGGGGGCGAATTTTTTCAGCGCAAGTTCGGCGGGGCTGCGGTATTCCTCGCTTTGCAGCGCCTGGTGGTTTTGGTTGACGCCGCTGAGCAACTTGCCTAATTCTGCATCGGCGGTGGTGCTTTCATTTTTACGTTGCGATAAATAACCGCGATGTTTTACCAAATGCAGCAACACTGCTGCCCATTCTTTCGGCAACAGTTTGCGGTTCAAGCCCTCTACGCGCAACTGCCACGGGGTGTTGGGCAATGCTTTGATTAAGCCTTGCTCATCAAAATCGGCGGCTTGCAACACGCCTTCGTTTTTCAATAAACGGCGGCTGCGCAGCAGCCGGTGCGCGCGGCGGCGGATCAGGCGGCGCGCGCTGCGGGCTTGCCGGCGGGCAGCGGCTAAAGAATTTCCGTTTTTCGGGACTTCGGCGCGCTCGAAGATGCGTGCGCCGACATCAATCAGGCGGATGGGATTTTCTTCCTCATCAATTTCAACCACCGCCCAGCCGACTGAGGCAATGCCCAAATCAAGGCCGAGGATATAATTTAAGGGTTTTAACGGGAAAGTGGGCATGACGGGTTTCCTATGTTGGTTGTATTGTGTTGGGAAATATATAACAAGTGATTATTTGTGAGCAAATATATTTGACAGTGCTGCCGTGTGTGGTTAATATATACTTATTGTTGCACTGCGAAATGAGAAACGTTGCTACAATAAGGCCGTCTGAAAAGATGCGCCGCAACGCTCTGCCCCTTTAAGGCTTATGTCTTAAAGGGGCATCGTTTTGTTTTGATGTTGACAATAAATAAAGGCCGTCTGAAACGAATGCTTTCAGACGGCCTTTATTTATTCTGTTTCTTTTTTGCGTTTCGCCCGCGGGTGGGCTTCATCGTAGATTTTCGCCAAATGGTCAAAGTCGAGCTTGGTGTAAATCTGGGTGGTGGATAAATTGCTGTGGCCGAGCAATTCCTGCACGGCGCGGATGTCTTGTGCGGCTTGCAGCAAATGGCTGGCGTAGCTGTGGCGCAGCATGTGCGGGGAGAGGTGTTGCGGGCTGCCTTGGATGAGCGCCCATTGGCGCAGGCGGTTTTGGATTTGGCGCTGGCTCAAGCGGCTGCCGTGGCGGTTGGTGAAGAGGGCGTTTTCGCCGGCAATGGCGGCGCGCACGGCAAGCCAGGCTTTGAGTGCGGCAATGCTTTTTTGCACCAAAGGCACGCGGCGTGGTTTGTTGCCTTTGCCGATCACGCTCACCCAGCCTTCTTGCAGCAACACATTGTGAACATCCAGCGCGTGGATTTCCGATAAGCGCAGGCCGCTGCCATACATTAATTCGAAAATGGCATGATCGCGCACGGCCAGCGTGTCGTCGGGCGTGTCTTGATCAAGCAGGCGGTTGAGGGCTTCTTGTTCAACGGCTTTAGGCAGCCGTTCGGGCGGCTTCGGCGCTTTGAGGTTGTGCGCCGGATTGTGTGCCAACAGCGTTTGCGCCACCAGATAATCGCTGTATTGCCGCCACACGGAAAGCTTGCGCGCCATGCTGCGCGGGTGGGCATCCTGTTGGGAAAGCTTTTTCAGGGCGGCCACGAAATGGCGGCGCTGCGGCGATTCGCTGTGGCGCTCTTGCGGCAGCAATTGCACGAGCTGCGCTAAATCGCGGCGATAAGCGGCCAAGGTGTGGGCGGATTTGCCTTGCTGCTGCAAGCTGAGCAGCCAGGCATCGGCATAATCGGCAAAGTGCGCAAGCTGCATCATCAGGCCGTCTGAAACTCAGCGGCTCAGGCTGACTTCGATTTCGAGATCGGTCAGGTCGAGCTGCCATTGCTGCATGATGTGTTGGAACAAAGCCAGCTCGGCATCGTTGAGGGCATGGTCGCTTTTGCAGATGCGCAGGGCGGTGGCGAGGGTGTTGATGCGCTGCGGCCGCTCGCTCACTTCGGCCAAAAGTGTGTTGACGCGCTCGGGCTGGAGCAGGTTGATGCGCTCGTTGCCCGCTTCGGCCACTACGTCTTCGAGATAATGGGCGAGCACACGCATAAATTCGGGCTGGGTGATGCCGATGGCTTCGTAAAAAGCCGGTTGCAGCTCGCTAAATTCGCTGGCATCGATATCGCTGTCGGCCATAATGCACATGCTGACAATGCGGGCCATGGCTTCGGGGCTGTTGTGCGGATAGCTTCTCATAGGGTTTCCTTTGCTCGGTTGGGAGGCGTTCAGACGGCCTCGAGTATGGCTCTGAAGCGTTCGGGAATGGCGGCTACTTTTTGTGCGCCGTAGTCGAAGCACACCATGCCGGTTTGCGCGCGGGCGATGGTTTGCCCATCGCCGCAACGCTCGATTTCGTAGTGCAGCGCAAAGCCGCTGCGGCCGATGTCGTTCGCGCCCAAACGGATTTCCAATTCGTCGCCGTGGTGCGATTGGGCGGTGTATTGCACGGCGGCATCGGCCATAATCAGGCCGGCGCCGCCGATATTGATTTCGTTGAACCCGTGCGCCGCAAGCCAGCGTAAGCGCGCTTCGTGGCACAGGCGCAACACGGCATCGTTGGCCAGATGGTTGCCATAATTAATGTCGCCGATATTCACCCGGATGCGGGTTTGAAAAAGCACCGCCTGCGGGGCGGCTACGGTGATGCGCGCCATGATTTTTCCGTGTTGTGGTTGGGTAACAGATATTAGCATTGATTCGGCCTGCGGATGCTGCCGGCAAAGTTGTTTTATGTTAATCTTAAATCAAACCAAACAAACCCGTTTGTATGACTAACCAGGAGAATGCTATGTATCAGAAAATCATGGTGCCGGTAGATGACAGCAAAACGGCATTGCGCGCATTGGAAGAAGCCTGCCACGTGGCACAGGCAGTAGGCGCTTCGGTGTATGCGGTGCATGTGGTTGATTTGGCGCAGTTTAACTGGGGCACTGCCGAATTCGGCGACAGCTTGGCCTTGCGCCGCGCGGTGGAAGAGGCCGGCGAAAAAGTGTTGGCACACACATCCGGCATATTGAATGCGGGCAAAGTGCCTCATGAAACGGCTATTTTGGAGAGTGGCGGCGATAAAATTGCCGATTTGCTCTTGGATGCGGCTTCGGAGCAGCAGGTGGATTTGATTGTGATGGGCACCCACGGCTTCAGCGGCTTGCTGCATCTGCTTTTGGGCTCGGTGGCCGAGGGGGTGGTGCGTAAATCGCCTGTGCCTGTGCTGCTGGTGCGCAGCCAGGATGAAGATTAAATAGCCAAAGGCCGTCTGAAAAGTTTTCAGACGGCCTTTTTCATGCGTTTTCTACGCTTTTAAAATACGATAATAGCCAATTTAAAAGATGGATATCGTGCCTTAAGCCTATATTATTCAGAGCCGGCACGCAGCGTGGGGCAGCGTTGCAGCGCGCCCATTGCGGTGTCGACAATGCGCGGGGCGATTTCATTGATATTGAATTGCTCGGGGTTGTTGAGCCAAATTTCGCACAAGCCGGTGAGGGTGGATATCAGATAAACGCCGGCCAAATCCACATCCAGGCTTTCGGGCAGCGTTTGCTGCTGGATGCAAAGCAGCAAAGCGGCGTGTATTTGCTCATGCCACATACGCTGGTAGCGCGTCATCACATCGATAATGGCTTGGTTTTGCTCGGTGTGCTCGCATTTGAGATGCAGAATGTGAACAAACTTGCGGTGGATTTCGTTGTTTTGCATGCGCTCATATAAATTGATCAGCGCATGGCGCAGGTTGACCCACATATCGGGGTTGCCGTTGGCGATGTCCTCAGCCATTTTGGTGCTGAAATCATTAAAAATATGCTGAAACAAAGCATCAAACAGATCTTCTTTATTTTTGAAATGCCAATACAATGCGCCGCGGGTAACGCCGGCGGTTTGGGCGATTTCATTGAGTGAGGCGCGGGCAACGCCGCGAAGATAGAATGTGTCCAACCCGTTGTGCATTTAGAATAAAAAAAGTAAGTTACTCACATATCATAATGATATAATTCAATTTTCGCCAAAAAATTAGAATAATGA
>RCMY010000400.1_pt1 | contig 40923 bp, 26 predicted proteins | sample 2041341 | NCBI WGS metagenome assembly RCMY01 (sample SAMN09708234, study PRJNA481090) | Marine sediment metagenome, whole genome shotgun sequencing project. | reverse complement strand
AAAATTAGAACTTTTCACTAAATTCGTTTTAACCTTCTCAAAAGCGCAATTCAATCATGAAAAAATCACTATACTTTCTGGCGTTACTATTGATAGCTCACTTCACTAACGCCCAAAAAAGAAGAATGTAAAAACTTTTTGGTCCCGGTGTGCTTATCGTCAAGTCATATTGCTTTTGGGTCGATCCGTATGGAACCTGTCTTTATGATCTTAGGGCAATCGGCTGCAGTCGCGGCCATACTTGCCTTGGATAATGGAGTGGCCGTACAAGACGTTTCCTATAGGGAGCTAAGTCACAGGCTAAAAGAAAAAGGACAAGTATTGGAGGTAACTGAGAAAGATGCTAAAAAAAGCGTTGAATAGCACTTTTGCATAGACTTTTATAAAAAAGCAAATTATAGAATGAAACGAAGAAATTTTATAGGAAATCTAACGGCAGCGGGCGCAGCAATTGCATATCCTTTTTCCGCAAATTCTTCTATCGTCCCTGAAACTGAAAAAAGTATTGATGTTAATTCTTCTCACTATAGTCTCACGGCCGATTTGATTATAGCGGGTGGCGGCCTTGGCGGCTGCGCCGCAGCATTTGCAGCACTGAGGAACGGCCTGACCGTACTATTGACCGAAGAGACCGATTGGATCGGCGGGCAACTGACCCAACAGGGCGTTCCGCCTGATGAACACCAATGGATAGAGACCCATGGCGCAACTGCGCTATACCGAAGATTGCGAAAAGGCATCAGGGATTACTACCGAAATAAGTATCCCATTCGAGAGGAGGTAGCCCTCAATCCCCATTTTAATCCCGGTGGTGCATCAGTGTCCGGCTTAGCCCATGAACCTAGGGTGGCGCTTGCGGTATTGGAGGAACTTTTTGCTCCATATATTAGCGCTATGCAGCTGCTCATATTGAAAGAATACAAGGCCATCTCCGCTGACACTAGGGGAAACAAGGTTTTGGCTTTGCAGGTAAAATCTTCAAGAACAGGTGAAACAAAGGAATTAAAGGGTGCGTATTTTGTGGATGCTACGGAATTAGGGGACCTTCTGCCCATGACCGGCACTGATTACGTAACAGGGGCAGAGTCCAAAAAGCAAACGGGGGAACTGCATGCGGCAGATACCCATGAACCGGACAACAACCAGGCCTTTACCCATTGTTTTGCAATCGATTATATGAAGGGAGAGGACTGGACCATAAAAAAGCCAGACGAGTATACATTTTGGAATGACTTTGTTCCCGATTTACGGCCGGCGTGGTCAGGGAAATTATTGGAACTTCAGTATTCCAACCCAAGAACCTTAATGCCCAAAATATTAGGTTTTCATCCCGAGGGAATTGCGATGGATGATATCCTAAACCTTTGGAATTATAGGAGAATTATTCATAAGGATAATTTTGAACCGGGCTTTTACAAAAGCGACATTACGATTGTCAACTACCCCCAAAATGATTACTTTCTGGGCAATATTGTGGATGTCGATCAAACAGAAATGGACACGCATATTGGTCATGGCAAGCAACTTAGCCTTTCGTTGCTATATTGGCTCCAGACCGAAGCCCCAAGACCGGACGGCGGAAAAGGATGGCCGGGACTTAGATTGCGGTCCGATATTATGGGTATGGAAGACGGGGACGGTTTGGCCAAATATCCGTATATCCGTGAATCAAGACGGATCAAGGCCTTGTTTACCGTTCTTGAGCAACATGTGGGCCAAGAGCAGCGGTCAAAAATTACTGGTATTCGAGGTCACGAACTCAAGGCCGAGACGTTTAACGATAGCGTTGGTGTAGGGTATTACCATATCGATTTACACCCTAGCTCCGGGGGAAACAATTACGTCGACTTTGGATCGCTGCCCTTTCAGATTCCCTTAGGAGCGTTGATTCCGGTAAAAATGGAAAACTTATTGCCCGCGAACAAGAATATTGGGACGACCCATCTGACAAATGGGTGCTATAGGCTTCATCCCGTAGAGTGGGGTATCGGAGAGGCAGTGGGAATGCTCGTGCCTTTTTTATTGCAAAAGGGCGTCGGACCGCAGCAGTTGTATAAAAACCCTAGTCTTATAGCAGAATTCCAAACCCTTATCCGCCGACAAGGGATAGAGACGGAATGGCCAAAAGATCTAAGCGATTAGGAAAGGAACAATAGAATTCCAGAAATGACTCAAACAGCCAAAGCTTAAAACAAGCACTAAAAAAATGAAAAGAAGAAAATACATCAAGACCATTGCCCTAGGCGCATTTATACCGGGAATGTCAACTTCTGCCTTTCCGTTCAATATGCTGGGCAGGACAGAAAACACCAACAAAACGAATTTTAAAAGTAACTGGGAACAGTGGCCGGACATGAAATGGGTCGGCCCCCAATATTGGGGCAACCGATTACAGGATTGGCAACTGCAAAACGGAAAAGCGATCTGCACCATAACCGGGGTCAACAGAACCCTACAATTGCTAACCGTTCAAAAAACGGAAGGACGATATCCCGTTAAAGTCGGTGTAGAAATGACCCTGCTTAATAAAAATATCGCTTCCGCCGTTGAGGGTTGTATCGGTTTCCGGTTGGGCTCCAAAGGGCCTTTTGAGGATTACAGGTCCGCCGCCGTTTTCGGCGATGGACTGGATATTGGATTCCGTCCCGACGGAAACCTGAAAGTGGGCGAACAAACCATCGAGACCGGTTTTAAGGAAATACCTAAAACCTGCCGTTTGGAAGTCAATCTACAACCCTCGGAAAAAGAATATTCCCTTAAGGTTGCCATTTTTGATCCCGAAAAAGACGACGCACTTTTCTCATCCGAAACTATTCCCATAAATACCGATAATCTCACGGGAAACTTTGCCTTGCTCTCCCATGCAAAATTCGATACCGATGATGATCCGACCCCTGCCGTGGTTTTCGCCGATTGGCAGATCGTCTCGGAGAATCTTTATGTAAATGAGGACCAATTGTTCGGCCCTATCTGCTTTGCGCAATACACCCTGCACCGCAACAAGTTGAAAATTACCGCACAAATGACACCCATTGAGCAAATCGATGGGCATAAGGTGCTTTTGGAATTCAAGGAAAACGGAATCTGGAAAACCCATACCACCGCTAAAATCGAACATATCGGTAGGGCGGTAAATTTTGCCGTAGAGGATTGGCATCCTACCGCCGATGTTCCGTATCGTATTGTGGTAGAGATTCCTTTAAAAACCGAAACGCACCGTTACACTTACGAAGGTACGATTGCCAAGGAACCGATGGACAAGGCGGAAATAAAAACGGCCGTTTTCAGCTGCAATTTCCATTACGGTTTTCCCGATGCCGACGTCGCTGAGAATATGGCAAAGCTAGATCCGGATATCGTCCTCTTTTTGGGCGATCAGTTCTATGAGGGCACCGGAGGGTTTGGCATCCAAAGAACAGGCGATCTGGATGGTATGACTCTGGATTATCTGCGAAAATGGATGATGTTCGGTTGGTCGTACCGGGAACTATTCCGACATCGGCCATGCGCTATCATTCCCGATGATCACGATGTTTATCATGGCAACGTATGGGGTGAGGGAGGGGCGAAGGCGGATACCAGCAATGGGTTTGGTGCGGACGCCCAAGATTCCGGAGGCTACAAAATGCCCGCCGAGTGGGTGAACATGGTGCAGTTTACGCAGACGAGCCATCTGCCCGATCCCTATGATCCTATTCCCGTAAAACAGGGAATCGGGGTTTACTATACCCATTGGGACTATGCAGGCCTGGATTTTGCTATTTTAGAGGACCGTAAATTCAAGTCCGCTCCCAAACATGTGCTTCCCAAGGAAGCCAAGGTATGGAACGGTTTTATTACCAACCCAGATTTCGACATCAAGGAACACCGGAATTTGAAGGCCGAGCTTTTGGGCGAACGGCAACATACATTTTTAAAGCATTGGGTTGAAGATTGGGATACGGGTATACAAATGAAAGTGGTGCTCTCACAAACCAATTTTGCTACGGTGGCCACCCTTCCCAAAGAAGCCTTGACTGACGAAGTAGTGCCTACACTCAATATTCCGAAAAAGGGAGAATATGTAATGGGCGATAGTCCAACGGTGGATATGGACTCCAACGGCTGGCCATCGAACCAAAGGGACAGGGCAGTAGAGCAGATCCGAAAATGCTTTGCCTTCCATATTGCCGGCGACCAGCATTTGGGCAGCTTTATTCAATATGGGGTCGATGAACACGGCGATAGCGGTTTTGCCTTTGCCGGCCCCGCCCTGAACAATATTTGGCCCCGAAGATTCTGGCCGCCGGAGGTCGATACCGCATCGCATAGCTATGAAAGACCGGCCTATGTCGGAGATCATATCGACGGTTTTGGCAATAAAATGTCCGTTAGGGCCGTCGCCAATCCCTATGATACGGGCAGGGAACCTAAAATCATCCATAACCGAGCCACGGGGTATGGGTTGGTAACCTTTAATAAAAAGGAGAGAACGATCAAAACGGAATGTTGGTCCCGATTTATGGATCCGACCCATACAGAACAAAATCCCGGATGGCCCATTACCATTAAACAAGCCGATAATTATGGGCGAAAGGCAACGGCATGGTTGCCAGAGATTCGGATAACCGACAGATCAAGGCCGGTACTATGGATCTACGACGATAACAACGAATTGGTGTACAGTATCCGATTGGCCACCGAAACTTTCAAACCCAAAGTTTTTAAGGAAGGCAAATACACGGTAGTCTTAAAAAATACCGAAACGAACGTCGAAAAATCATTTAAGGGTATCAAGGCGAAAAAACAGAACCGGAAAAGGTTGCAAGTGGATTTTAAAACATCATAGTTGGGTATTGTTAAATTCTTGACAATAAAAAGAGTGGTATGATTTGCTAATGAAAAAGCATCTGAATATTTTTAGGAAGTATTTATGAATATTAATACTACTAACCAAAAACTCGATGAATTATGCAAAAACTGAACTTTAAAGCTTTCTTCCTGCTCGTATTTCTCGTTACTGGTTTCGTACGGGCTCAAGATATGGTATCGGGCACCGTAACCGATCAATCCGGTATGCCGTTGGCGGGGGCCAGTATTCTAGAAAAGGGAACTACAAATGGAGTACAGACCGATTTCGACGGTAATTTCAACATCGAAATTTCCGATGACAATGCCGTTTTAGTAGTTTCCTATATCGGTTTTGGCGAAAAGGAGGTGGCGGTAAACGGGCAGGATACCGTAGATGTACAGTTGGAGGAAGCCGCACAGGGTTTGGATGAGGTCGTAGTCGTCGGTTACGGCACCCAGAAGAGAGTGAATGTCATCGGCTCGATCTCACAGGTATCCGCGGAAAAAATAGAGAATAGGCCCGTCACTCAGGCGTCCCAGGCTATAACCGGACAGATGCCCGGAGTTACGGTCATCCAGCGGTCGGGAAGGCCTGGCGAGAGCAGTGGCAATATCAGCGTTAGGGGTGTAGGTTCATTTGGGGCTACTCCCGACGCCTTGGTTTTAATCGATGGTATTCCCGGCACGTTGAACGACATTAACACGGATGATATAGAAAGCATTTCGGTCTTAAAGGATGCTTCCTCCGCAGCGATATATGGTGCCAGATCGGCGAACGGGGTTATTCTGATTACAACAAAAAGTGGAAAGGATGGTAAGTTTTCCATTAACTACAACACCTATGTTGGGTTCAACCAAGCTACTGAACTACCCGAATTCGTGGACTCTTGGGAGTATGCAGAGATGTATAATGTTGCCTCGGGCAGTAATAGTTATTCCGCCGAGGATATTGAAAAGTATAGGGCGCAGAATGACGCGGACAACTACCCGAATACGAAATTTTTGGATATGCTATTTTCAAAGCAAGGCCTGCAGACCTCTCATTCCTTGACCGTAAACGGGGGCAACGAAAAAAACCGTTACTATGTTTCTGCGGGAACTTTACAGCAAGACGGCATCGTGCCCAAAAACAGTTTTAGTAGAAATACCTTTCGGATCAATCTACAGAACAAGCTCGGGGAAAAATTCACATTGAACTCAAAAATGTTCGGTACCCTTGAAAAAAGGGAAGAGCCCCAGGCAACCGCCAACAAAGGAAGTGCGACCAGTGATAACGGTAGTTTTCAGGATCAACTTATTCAGAACGCGGTGCGCTATCCGGCAGTATTTTTAGGGCAGGCATCCAATGGTGACTATGGCGTAGGTCCAGAAAGTGGGGGTACTCCTGTCTCCTGGATCAATTCTGCTTCCTATTTGGACAATCCGAGGACCAGAGCGGGCGTAAATGTTAAGTTGGACTATACGCCGACCGAAGATTTGGTGATTTCCGCCATTGGGGGCTATAATTTTTCCCTGTTCGAGGAACGGAATTATTTGGCATCCCAAAGATTGAACGAAGAGGTCAACCTTTCGCAGTCGCTGTTGAACCAGTTCAGCAACAAGGAAATATTCAAGACCATGCAGTTTACGGCCGAGTATTCGAAAGATCTCGAACTACACGATTTTAGTGTTTTGGTAGGCTATTCTTTTGAAAACGAGGAGCTCTCGTTTTTTAACGGATACCGGCAAGATTTTGCCAGTAACGATTATACGGTACTGGATTTGGGCAGTGCCGAAAACCAACAGGCCGGTGGCTATGATGCCGAATGGGCCTTGCAATCTTTTTTCTCAAGGCTAAGATATAGTTTTAAGGAGCGCTATCTTTTTGAGGCCACTGTCAGGTACGATGGCTCCTCTAGATTTCCCGACAACAATAGATACGCTGTTTTTCCGTCCGCGGCTTTGGGTTGGAGAATTTCACAGGAAGATTTTATGAAAGAGGTATCCTGGATTTCAAACATGAAGTTAAAGGCCTCTTGGGGAATTTTGGGCAACCAGAACATCGGTAACTATCCGTATCAGACCGTTTTGGCCTCTGGTAGAAATTATGGACTGGGCGGGGGATTGGCCACAGGGGCGGCATACGAAACCTATAGGGATCCCGACATAAAATGGGAATCCACCGAAACCACCGATTTTGGTATCGAAACCGGATTTTTTGACAATCGGTTGACCTTCGATGCCACCTACTTTAATAGGGAGACTACCGACGTGCTCTTTAAACCCACGTCAAGTGTCTCCGAGGTCTTGGGCGTAGCTATAAGCGAAACGAACACAGGCGCACTTAAAAATAAAGGTTGGGAATTCGATGTAGGCTATCGCGGAACTGCAGGCGACTTTGGGTATTCCTTTAACGGTAACTTTTCGATTATCGATAACGAGGTGGTTACCCTGGGGCTCGGCAATGTGGAGCAGCCCAACGGGTTTGTGGGCAACGGTTCCGATCTGTTTATTGGCTATCCCATGCAAATGTATTATGGCTATAAGTCCGACGGGGTGTTTTTAAACGATGGCGAAGTCGGAAGTTGGCCTGATATGGCCGCGGTAAATCCGACCGCCCAGGCCGGGGATATTAGGTACCAAGATATCAGTGGTCCCGACGGGGTGCCCGACGGACAAGTAGATCCAACCTATGACCGCACCTATTTGGGAAGCCGTATCCCGAAATATACGTATGGGGCGAATATTAACCTGAACTATAGGAACTGGGACTTTTCGGTACTTATGCAGGGCGTGGCCGAGGTGAAGGGACAATTGACTGGCTATGCCGGGTATGCTTTCTTCAATTTGGGTAATATCCAACGCTGGCAAATGGACGGTCGGTTCGATCCCGATAATCCCATGCGAAATCCCGACTATCCGAGATTGGAAGTAATCACCAATAGCGGAACGGCAAATACGGTTACGTCTGATTTTTGGGTAATCGATTCAGGCTATTTACGGGTCAAGAACGTACAACTGGGCTATAAATTCCCTGTTTCGTTAACCGATCGGATAGGGATAGACAATCTAAGGTGCTATCTCGGAGCCGAAAACTTGCTGTCATTCAATTCGTATAGGCAAGGATGGGATCCCGAAATCAATTCAGGGGGATCGTATTATCCTATTTTGACCACCTACACCTTCGGTTTAAACTTAAAATTTTAATATCATGATGCGATATAAAAAACAGATACACAAAACTTCTTTTTTCCGATTTCTCCTCGTCGGAACATTCCTATTGGCCGTAAACTTTTCTTGTGATAAAGAATTAGAGCAATTCCCTAGCGATGCCTTTGCCAAGGACAATTTTTGGACCTCCGAATCCAATGCCAACATAGCCCTTGTAGGGGCGTATCGGGGTGCCATAGAGTATGGTACCCAGGTCAACCCGACCGATTGGTGGACCTATTGCGGATTGGTATTTATGGAATTCGCTACCGATAATCTCTACGACAGACGGGGCGACAACTCGTCCCAGAACCGATTGACCAACGGTACTCTGCTGCCTGACAACAGTGTAATCGATGGGTATTGGAAAGGATCCTATAAGCGCGTCGCCATTTGTAACGATTTCTTGGAGAATATCGGGAATGTCCCAATAGACCAGGCCAAGATCAATAGAATGAAGGCGGAGGTTTCCTTTCTTAGGGCTACGCAATATTTTTATCTTTCCCAGTTTTGGGGCAGCGCACCATTAGTTACTAAAACTTTGACACCCGATGAGGCAAACAATGTGGATAAGGCCACTAAAGCCGAGCTTATTGAATTCGCAACCAATGAATTAATGGCAGCGGCGGAAGCGCTACCTTCTTTTGGGGAATTGACCTCCGATGAAGCCGGGCGCGCAAGCAAACAGGCGGCACTGGCTTTTCTGGGAAGGATCTACCTCAGTGAAAAGAAGTTTAGCGAGGCCTCGGCCGTATATAGACAAATTATCGACATGGGTGAGAATATCATCGACCCGGACTATGCGTCGCTCTTCACCCCCGTCAACGAAAACAGCAGCGAGAACATTTTTAGCGCCCAATACGTTGGAGGTCAGGCCGGGAACGCATTGCCACAACACGCTTATCCGGCCGTGGCCACGGGCTGGCATATCGTAAATCCGACAGGAAGCCTTGCCGACGCCTATGGTTTTGATGACGGTACCCCGTTATCGTATGACGATCCAAGATTCGAATACGGCGATATGGGGGCTAACCGTGATCCAAGATTTAGATATAATTTGATTTGGGATGGGAGTACGTTTTCGGGAAGGACCTATGTTTGCCATCCGGATGCGACGACTTCGGTCGATCAGTTGACCTACTCCAAGCAGGCTACCAGAACAGGCTACGGGCTGCGCAAGTTCTTTGATGAATCCTTTAGTGGAAAATTAATTTCAGATTACGGTGGCAACGTTCCGATCATTCGATACGCAGAGGTTTTGTTAAGCTATTTGGAAGCAGAACTGGAAGCCGGTAATGCGATATCCCAAGGATTATTGGATGAAACTATAAACGCCGTACGGGGGCGAGCTTCCGTCGGCCTGCCGCCGATTGCCGAAACCGATCCCGCCGCTCTACGGACGATTTTAAGGAATGAACGTAGAATCGAATTGGCGTTCGAAGGTCAGCGGTTATGGGATATTTTTAGATGGGGTATCGGCGATGAGGTTTTGGTGGGCGATTTTTGGGGAGCTCCCTTTCCAAATTCGACCCTTTATCCTACGACATCCAAGAAAATTGACCCGCAATCAAGATGGTACATTACTTCCAAGAATTTCAGAGAAGGAATTGACGATGTCTGGCCGGTACCGGAATCCGAAGTCAATGTGAATCCCAAATTAGGTAAATAACCTTTCTATCCATGGTACTCAAAAGAAGAAAATTCCTTAAAAATGTCGGGCTGGCCGTGCCGATGCTCGCCAGTCCGTTGAACAGCATTTTTGCAAAGGATAGATCGGATAAGAACCCAACCGAAAATGCCCCGATCGTATCGTTCAAACACAATTTTAGAGATGTAAACGACAGGATTTGGATTGGAAATTCCTTTTGGAGCGTTCCTATGGAAGACTGGGAAATCAAGAACAAGCGTCTTGAATTTTCCGGAACCATGCAAAATGCCCGGTTGCACCTTTTGACCCATGTGCTTAAAAAGGAGGAGGGAATTTTCAGTCTGAAAGCGGAATTGGGTCTTTTGGAAAAAAGGGGCGATAGCGGTTCCGTGGGTTTTTCAGTAGGAATTAAGGACGATACCGATCCCGAAAGCATAAAGGCCGCTTGCTATTATGGTGAAGGGGTTTCCGCCGGGATCTCGATGGGCGGAACGCTGTTTATCGCTGACAAGGAAGTTCAAATTCCTTCGGATTTCGATTATCAAAAATTCGGATTGCAGCTAAAAGTTTCGTCCAAAGGAGACAAAAGTGAATTCACGTTTTCGGCTACAGACCAAAAAGGTCAAAAAGCGGAAATAACATATAGCCATTCTGGACAATTGGATGGCTTGATTGCTCTGGAAAACAATTGCCGTGAAAAAAATGGAAGTACCTTTTGGTGGAAATCCCTAAGTTTTGAAGGAGACAAGGTAGGGCATGTACCCGAAAATAATTTTGGTCCCATCTTATGGGCCATGTATACACTTTCGAGGGAGACCTTGAAAATGACCGCCCAATTGCCGCCGATAGGGACCAAAGATTCCCAAAAAGTGGAATTACAGCTCAAGAAGAATGGAAAATGGAAAAAGGAGGCGGCCAATGAGATTGATCCGGTTTCCTTTACCGCTATTTTTAAAATTCCCGATTGGGATGCTAATGTTGACGTTCCCTATCGTTTGACCTATTCCGTCGATGGCAAATCGCATGACTACGAAGGTATAGTACGTAAGGAACCGTCGGATAGGTCTTTACGGTTCGGGGGGCTGACCTGTCAGCATTGGCAAGGGTATCCGTATCGGCCCTTGGTGGAGAACCTTGAAAAATCCGATCCCGATATATTGTATTTCTCAGGGGATCAGCTGTATGAGGGTAACGGCGGCTATCCTATAAAAAGGCAACCGGAGGATAGCGCAATTCTTAACTATTTGGGAAAATGGTATATGTTCGGCTGGGCGTTCGGAAATATCATGCGAGACAGACCGACCATCTGCACACCTGACGATCATGATGTGTACCAAGGCAATCTTTGGGGTGAAGGTGGAGAGGCGATTTCCTTTGAAGAATGGGAAACCGCGGCCGATGCAAAGGGCGGTTTTGTGCAGACTCCGGGCATGGTTAACGTGGTCAATAGAACCCAATGCGGGCATCAACCAGATGTCAAGGGCCGGGAGATACTGCCTTCTGGCATGACCACTTGGTATTGCCATCTGGTCTATGGCCGGATAAGTTTTGCCATTGTCAGCGATCGTGCGTTTAAATCCGGACCTGAAATGATTAGAAGCGGGGAGGGTAGGATCGACCATATTACCGAGCGCTTGGAACCCCATGAATTGGAGTCCGATGAACTGACGTTTATGGGACAAACGCAACTGGACTTTTTAAGGGATTGGACAACCGATTGGAAAGGAGCGGACATGAAAGTGATGCTCAGCCAGACACTTTTTGCCAACGTAGGCACCCATCACGGCGATGAAAAGCAGTTTTTGTTCGGGGATATGGATTCCGGTGGATGGCCTAAATCGCAAAGGGACAAAGTGCTGAAAATCATACGAAAAGCCTGTGTCTTTCATATCAATGGCGACCAACACCTGCCTTTTATGGTGCAATACAGCGTTGACGAACCCAGGGACGGTGGCTGGACGTTCTGTACCCCGGCGATTTCGACAGGCTATCCCAGATGGGGCCAGCCCGATTCGGTCAATAGCCCCTTCTTTGACAGGCCCGAACACAACCTACCGAATACGGGATGCTACAGGGATGTTTTTGGCAATTATAACTACATCTATGCCGTCGGCAATCCTGAAGATGATTTTCAAAAGGAGCAAAATAGATATGTAAAATGCCAGAAAAAATCATCCGGTTTCGGAATAGTGACTTTTGATCAAAAGGAGCGCAGCATCAAGATGGAAGCCTTTCGCTTTCTAGCGGATATGGATACCGATTCCGAAGAAAGCCGTTTTCCGGGGTGGCCCCTGACCATCGATCAGTTCGATAACGATGGTAGAAGACCTTTGGGCTATCTGCCCCGGTTGCAGTTCGAAAAATCGAATCAAGTGCTAAAAATCGTAAACGAGAAAACTAACGAATTGGTGCGGGCCATACGGATCAAGGGAAAAGACTATGTACCTAGCGTATATGAATTGGCAAAATACACCTTGGTGGTTGGCGAGGGGCTAGAAGAAAAAACAATCAAGGGGATCGAAATATGTTCTGATCCCGAAGCGGTTATTAGCGTTTAGGAGGACAAGTGTCCCCGAATTTTCAAAAGGTAGGGTATTGCCTAATCGATTCCGCAGCTTTTACCAGTTCCGAAATGTTGTCTCGTTTTCGACTGGTTTTCGGTCGGGATTGTCCCCTTGAGGGGACTTTACGGGTGTCCTGCGGGACGTTGAGCCCATTAAGTTTGGGTTACCAGTATGATTGCGTATATCAATAACCGACAATACACATGGGCTAAGGGTCTCTATGCCAGCCGGGGTTGGGCTAAAGCCCGTGCGAGCCGTATCCCGTGAACCCCCGAATAAATCCGGGGGCAACTGAAAACGGCTAGGATTCAATTGCCACGTGCCTTTAGGCCGTGGTTCTTTTGGGTTTTAGCCCAGCTCAATTGCTTTATTATTGAAAAATCGGTACTGTATAATTAAAAAAGCCAGACGAAGGAAATGGTTCAAAACAATCTCTAAGTTCATCTTGAAAAAGCATAATAACGATTTGCTTATTAAGAAGGGTATCGATACTTTTAGGAAGAATTTGTGAAGATTAATACTACTAACCGAAAACTCGATGAATTATGCAAAAACTGATCTTTAAGGCTTTTCTCCTGCTTGTATTTCTTATTACCGGTTTCGTACGGGCACAAGATGCCGTTTCGGGCACGGTAACCGATGAATCCGGTATACCGTTGGCAGGGGCCAATATTGTTGAAAAAGGAACCGTTAATGGGATAACCGCCGATTTTGATGGTAATTTTTCGATCGATCTGCCCGATGAAAATGCCACTTTGATCGTCTCTTACATCGGGTTTGCAACAAAAGAAGTAGCTGTCAATGGGCAAACGCAACTTCAAATTACCCTATTGGAAGACTCGGCAAAGCTCGACGAGGTTATCGTTGTGGGGTATGGCACTCAAAAGAAAAGCGATTTGACGGGATCCGTTGTCAGGGTATCCCTTGACGACAAGGAAAATCAAGGTAATACCAACGTCCTTCAGGCACTGTCAGGTGCCGCTGCAGGGGTAAATATTCAAAATGCCAGTGTAGCCGGTGGCGAAGCTGATTTCTCCATACGGGGCAAAACCTCCTTATCGGCGAGCAGCAGCCCGCTGATCGTATTGGACGGAATTATCTATAATGGATCGATAACGGATATCAACACCAACGACGTGGAATCCATAGACATACTAAAGGATGCCAGTGCCGCTGCAGTTTATGGCTCAAGATCGGCGAATGGGGTGGTCATTATCAGTACAAAAAAAGGAAAATCCGAAGAACCCGTAATTACGTTCAATATGTACAGCGGTTTTCAGAATATGACGAACAACCCTATGAGGGTAATGAACGCCGATGAATATTCCACGCGGCTGGTCGATTATTATTATCAGCAAGACCTTTACAATTGGTACTACACCAATCCGACAAGTAGCCAGGGCAAGCCGGCACGACCGGATGTTACCAACCCTGAAGTCGTGACTTCGAGGTTAAGGACAGAAGAGGAAAAGGCCAATTATCTGGCGGGTAACGAAGTCGATTGGGTCGATGCGGTTACGAGATTTGCAGCAATTCAGAATTACAGTCTGAGTGTGGCGCAACGTACCGAGCGCAGCAATTATTTTATATCGGGTTCCTATACCGATGAGGATGGCATCCTATTAAACGATAACTTCAAGAGATTTACCCTGCGATCGAACATTGAAAGCGAAATTACCGATTGGCTTACTTTTGGTTTGAATACGGCCTATTCATATCGCGATTATTCAGGTGTGGAAGCTAGTCTCTGGAACGCAAGACGTGCCAGCCCCCTTGCGAACAATCTAATCGGATCACCGGATTATAACATTTACCTCACGGGAGAGGCCTACATGCCGTATCCCCTTAACAATTTATATGTCGACAACAGCGACATCGGCAATAATCTTTTTATTGTGGGTCGCGCTAAAGTTACCATCCCTTGGGTAGAGGGCCTGAGCTATGAACTTAATTATTCCAACACCTATTCTACACGAAATAAGAATAGTTTTTATCCGGCTAAAACACCCGAAGGTTCGGTAAATAATGGGCAGGCCATAAAAAACCCCTTTGAAGAGCGCGATTGGATCGTGAATAACATCATCTCCTATAACAGAACTTTTGGAGATCATAATGTAAACGGAACACTTTTGTACAGTCGGGAAAAACGGGAGGCAAACAGCTCTAAACTCACCAGCGAAGGCTTTGCAAACCCTGTGTTGGGCTATAATAGCGTACAACTGGGCACAATATTCGAACAAGAATCCAATGCTTGGGAAGAGAACAGCATTTCTTACATGGCCAGAGGGTTTTACTCCTTTAAAGACAGGTACATGTTGACCGCTACAGTTAGGAAAGATGGTTTTTCAGGATTTGCCTCTGATAATAAATATGCCACATTCCCCTCTCTTTCACTAGGATGGGTACTATCGGAAGAAGGTTTTTTAGACAAATACGAAAATCTGTTCCTAAAACTGAGGACATCTTACGGCAAAAATGGAAATCAGGGAATAGGGCGCTATTCGAGCTTTTCAAGGATGGCGACGGATTCCTATGTTTTTGGATCGTCGACTGTGGTAGGTATCACTCCTGACGTTTTAGGAAATACCGACCTGGGATGGGAAACGACCTCTTCTTTTAATTTAGGAGTCGATTTTGGGTTTTTTAATCGGAGAATTAACGGGTCGATAGATGCCTATCACGCTAAGACCGTCGATGTACTGGTAGAAAGGGCGCTGCCACCTGCCAGTGGCTATGAGAAAATTTGGGAAAACATTGGGGCCATTCAAAATAAGGGTCTAGAGTTTCAAATGTCAACGGTTAACATCGACAGGGATAAATTCAAGTGGAAATCGGACTTCGTTTTTTCCCTGAATCGAAATGAGATAACCAAATTGTATGGTGGCGACAATGACCGCGATGTTGGAAACGAATGGTTTGTAGGGGAATCCGTCAATTCTATTTACGATTACGAGGACGCTGGAGGCTTATGGACCGAGGAAGAGCTTTACAGTGGCAATATTTTGGAAAATTGGTACCCGGGACAATTCAAATATGTGGATCAAAACGGGGACGGTTTGATCGAGCCGAATGAAGATAGGACCATTGTTGGCAATAAAGATCCCAATTATCGTTTCAGCATTAATAATAGCCTGTCTTATAATAATCTGAACCTATCCTTTTTGTTGAACTCGATACAGGGTGGGAATGGATATTACATTTTAGATAATTCATCTATTGTCAATGTATCATGGAATGCGGATGATGTATATCGTATAAATGCTTCGGCCGTTCGACCCTACTGGACCCCCGACAACGGGGTAAATAATGCTACCGGAGTGTATAATACCCCTGTACAGCACGCGGATATTTATGAAAGCAGGAGTTTTGTTCGGTTACAGGATGTGACACTATCCTATAATTTCGACTCGAATTTACTTGAAAGGCTTCATTTAGATAAGCTACAGGTTCAGTTATCGGGAAAGAACCTCTATACTTGGACCAATTGGTCCGGATGGGATCCCGAGACGGCCGACTTTGATCCAGATGAAGAAGGCGTAGTGATAGACAACAATACCGGGTTGCCTTTGATGCGAAATGTTACCATTGGTTTAAGCCTTGCCTTTTAGACCGTAAAAGAACCTCATTTAAAGTACAACAGTTAAAACATAAATTATGGACTTTATATATTCAATACGAACAAAATATCCTTTATTGGCAGTTGTGGTAGCTCTCATATTTTCTTCCTGTAGCAGTGATGTACTCGATGAGCAGCCGCTCGATTTCCTTGCGCCCGAAAATTCCTTTGAAACCGTCGAAGGTATTCGACAGGGTATATTTGGCCTGCATGCGAGTGTCAGGGAAGATTGGTATTCGGATGACGGAAATCAAGATTCATTTTCCATTAATCTCGGGGGTTTGGGCACGGATGTGGCTTTTCATGGCGAAAATCCGGGGGGCAATAGAAAACTGGTGAACTACGAGGCCGAAATGACCTCGACAAATGATCAGTTCACTTTTTTTTGGGAAACAAGTTACAAGATTATCCAACAGGCGAATGTTTTGATAGACGCCATAAATAATTCCGATGATTCCATTTGGGAGGATGGTGCGCAAAAAAATGCCTTTTTGGCGGAAGCTTTATTCTTTAGGGCATGGACGTATCGCTTTCTAGTTCCATTATATGGTGATGTACCCCTGGTTACTGAAGCGCTTAAGACAGTGAAAACCGATTTTGTAAGAACACCGAAAGAAGAGGTTTATGCACAGATGGAAGAGGATTTGGTTTTTGCAGCTGAAAACTTGCCGGACCCAGGTTCCGAAGAAGCCGCAGGCAGAATAACCCAAGGAGCGGCCTCGACTATTTTGAGCGAGGTATACCTTTACGAATCCAAGTTCCAAGAGGCCGTCGATGCTGCAACAAAGGTCATTGATGGGCCCTATGCCTTGATGACCGAGCGTTTCGGGTCGACTATCGAGGCCTTTGGAAGCGGCGATGTGTTTTTGGATTTGTTTGCCTATGGAAATCAGTCGCCGGGAATCAATACGGAAGCCCTATGGGTCATTCAATTTGAGCCGCTGATTACAGGAGGTTCAAGATTTCCCGGCGAAAGAGGGTGGGGGCCAGCCTATTTTAGAATGGGAAACACCCCGGATGGATTTCAGGCATTTAGAGGTGAATTGGTCAATGGCAGTTATACGGGTTATGAAGACACCTTGGGGCGGCCGGTTGCATGGATCAAACCTACTAATTTTGAAGCTTATGATATATGGAAAGGAGATTTTGAAACTGACATTCGAAATGCGGAGCACAATATCATAAGAAAATTCTATTTCGATAATCCCGAATCTGCCTTTAACGGTCAAGAAATCGACTTTGACCTTTATCCGGCCGGATCAAGGGATGCCATTAAAGACACATGCCAGTATATCTATCCCTATTTTATGAAGCATGCCGATCCGCTTAATCATTTTGATGATCCAGGTCGCTCAGGTGGTGGTTATAACCATAAAGATATGTACGCCATCCGCCTAGCCGAAACCTATCTTTTGAGAGCCGAAGCCTATATCAATTTGGGAAACACGGCCTTGGCAGCAAAGGATATCAATACCATTAGAAATCGGGCGAAAGCCACGCCTGTTTCTGCGGCCGATGTAGATCTGGATTATATTTTGGATGAACGGGCCAGGGAACTTTACGGGGAAGAGTTCAGGCACATTACCCTAAGAAGAATGGGTAAGTTTTTAGAGCGCGTCCGTAAGTATAATAATAATCCGATCTATCCCGCTTGTAACGTACAAGATTATAATGTGTTGTTTCCGATACCACAAAACCAGATCGACCTGAATATTGATGTGGAATTTCCCCAAAATCCGGGATATTGATGCAATTGGTATTGAAACGTCATTTAAATTGGAACGCTTCCGTCAAATAGGACTATTTTGCAATTGGATATCGATTTTAACGAGTTTAATCAAATCACTTAAATCCATATGGGAACAAGAAGAAATTTTATCAAAAAAACGACACTGGGAGGGGCTGCCATTGCAGTGGGCAGTTCGGCCATGGGAATGACAGCAAGCAGTTACCGCCGTATTATTGGCGCCAACGACAGGTTAAATGTGGCCATAGCCGGATTGGGCCGTAGACTCGGTGCTTATTACGATCCAATTTCCAAAAAAGAGGCCAATGTCCAGTTGCTGTACTTGTGCGATGTTATGGAAAAACAACGTGAGGGGGCATTGCAAAAATTTTCGGAATACATCGATTATAAGCCAAAATTGGAGAACGATATTCGGAACGTAATTGCCGATTCAAACGTAGATGTATTGATTAACGCGACCCCTGACCATTGGCATGCCCCGGGAACGATAATGGCCGTAAAAGGAGGGAAACATGTATATGTAGAAAAACCTGCAAGCCATAATATGCACGAGAATGAGTTATTGGTCCAGGCTGCAAAAAAATACGATAAGGTTGTTCAAATGGGCGCCCAGCAACGTTCTTCGGAGCATACCATCGAAATTGTAAATGAAATTCACAATGGGGCCATAGGTACCCCCTATAAGGCCGTTGCGTTTTATTCGAGTGCTAGGGGAGAAGTGCCAAATCAGAAAAAAATGCCGGTTCCCCAAGGTCTTGATTGGGATCTTTTCCAGGGGCCCGCTCCACGTCGCGAGTATACACAGGAAACTTGGGATTATAACTGGCATTGGTACGGGTGGGACTATGGCACGGCCGAAGCAGGTAACAACGGAACGCATGAACTTGATGTGTCTCGATGGGCGTTAGGTGTAGATTTTCCGCAACATGCTGAAGTAGAGGCAGCGAAACGTCATTTTTTAGATGATGGTTGGGAGATGTACGATACGATGGAAGCTACTTTCAAATTTGCCGGTGATAAAATTATCCAATGGGACGGAAAGAGCCGCAATGGTTATAATACCTATGGCTCCGATAGAGGAACCGTTATTTATGGTAGTGAAGGTTCGGTTTTTGTAAATCGAAATTTATATAAACTCTTTGATCGCAGCGGGAAAGTAATAAAAGACAGCCAATCTACCTCAAATGAGGCAGGAACTGCTTTAGGCGGAGGCGGTGATATGTCAACAGCACATGTTATGAATTTCTTTGATACCATTCGAGGCAAGGCAAAACCAAACGGACCAATTTCCGACGGCACCATCACCATGGCCATGGTGCATTATGCTAATATTGCCTCTCGTATTGGAAAAGGTTTTGATATCAATGAAAAAAACGGAAAGATGCTGGACGATGATGCAATGAAACTATGGAGCCGTGATTATGAAAATGGATGGGAACCTAAATTATAATTTATGAAAAGTAGAAGTTGGTTAAGGCACATTTTTTATCTAAACAATTTAAATATTTTCCTATGAATAGTTCACAATTTCCGTCAGTCCTAATTATGGCGTTGTTCACCTATATCGGTTCGGCTTACGGGCAATCCGGTGAACCACTTTTTCCAGAAACGCCCGGATTGGTATCGTACACCCATCGTACCAGTTTCGAGAAAGACGTTTCGGCTACTTTAGATACCATAAAGACTTTAGGCATAACGGATATGGAATTTTCCAATTTGTTCGACAAAACCCCAGAATCTCTTCGGAAGTTATTGGATGAAAGGGGCATCAAATGTTCATCTTTCGGTGTGGGTTATGATGACCTGGTCGATGATACGGAAGAAGTAGCGCGAAAAGCTAAAGTTTTAGGGGCTTCCTTTGTCCGTGTAGCTTGGATTCCCCATGAAGGTACTTTTGATCTCGAGGATGCCCAAAAAGCCGTTGCGGACTTTAACCGGGTCGGTAAAATTTTAAAGGAAGAACACGGATTGACATTTTGCTATCATAACCATGGCTATGAGTTCGAGCCCTATAAAAAGGGCACCTTGTTCGATTATCTGATGCAAAATACCAAGCCAAAAAACGTGTCTTTCGAAATGGATATCCTATGGACGTTTTTCCCCGGACAGGATCCCGCCAAATTGCTTCAGAAATATGGTAAACGTTTTAAGCTTATGCATCTTAAGGATTTAAAGAAAGGTGTAAAGGGCGATATGACCGGAACGACCTCCCAGGAAAATGACGTTCCTCTCGGTACTGGGCAAATCGACATTCCAGCGGTGTTGAAAGCTGCAAAAAAGGCAGGTATCGAGCATTATTATATTGAAGATGAAAGCAAGCTGAAAAGTGTACAGGTGCCGCAAACAATGGCTTATTTAAAGAGTTTAAAGGAGTGATATATCCTAAAATGATAAGAAGATTTAAAATCTTCATTACACAAAATTCGTTCCGACCTTCGCCAACCGCGATTCGCCCAAGAAAAAAATTTCGCAAAATTTTGCATATGTCATCAATAAATCGAACCTCCAAAACAGAGTCCGAATTGATTTTTATACATTTGATTTCTGGTAATTCCAAATAAAATGAAAGAAAAGCAAAAAGGCCTCAACACCATCTGCACCCATGTCGGCGAGGTGGAAGACGAACAGTTCAAGGGCGCGATATCCCCATTGTATATGAGTACTTCCTATGCTTTTGAGGATGTGGACATCAAACGCTATCCGCGGTATTTTAATACACCGAACCAAGAATCCCTTTGTAAAAAGATTGCCGCCTTGGAACATGCGGAGGCTGGACTGATCTTTGGTAGTGGTATGGCCGCGATCAGTACTTCATTGATGGCTTTTTTAAGAGCCGGCGATCACATCGTGCTGCAACAGACCTTGTACGGTGGAACGTATAATTTGGTTACGGAGGAGTTCAACAAATTCGGCATTGAATATTCGTTTACCGAGGGTTGGCAATCGGATGATTTTGAGACCAAAATTAAGGACAATACAAAAGTCATTTATATCGAGACCCCTTCCAATCCGTTATTGACCGTTACAGATTTGGAAGCCATTGGAAAACTATCCAAAAAACACGGGCTGCTTTCGATGATCGACAATACCTTCGCCAGTCCCATTAATCAAAACCCCATCGATTTCGGTATCGATGTGGTAATCCACAGTGCTACGAAATATATGGGCGGCCATTCCGATATCTGTGCCGGGGCCGTAGCCTCCACCGAAGAAAACATAAAAAGGATACACGCCCTGGCCAAAAATTTCGGGGGAAGCCTTAGCGATTATACGGTTTGGCTTTTGGAACGGAGCATGAAGACCATGGGCATCCGTGTAAAGGCGCAAAATGAAAACGCACAACGCATGGCCGAATACCTCGATGGACATGATGATATCGGAGCAGTATACTATCCGGGTTTACCCGACCATCCGGGTCATGAGGTGGCAAAAGTTCAAATGAAAGGTTTCGGGGGAATGTTGTCCTTTGAGCTTCAGGAAGGTCTGGACGCTTCCAGATTCCAAAAATCATTAAAACTCATTAAACCCTCCATGAGTTTGGCCGGTGTGGAAAGTACCGTGCTTTCACCGTCACAGACCTCTCATGCCCTATTGGGTGCTGAAGAACGGCAAAAACAGGGCATAAAGGATGGGCTGATTCGTTTTTCCGTCGGTATAGAAGAGACGCAGGATTTGATTGCAGATATTGAGCAGGCACTAGAACAGGTGAAAAGAGTAGTCAGTATGAAGTAAGCGGTAAACGGTTTGCAGTTAACAATAGGAAATACCAGTGAAATTCATGGTTGAACCTTGAATTTGAATTTGAACTTGAAATGAAACTAGACATATTAGTATTTGGTTCCCACCCCGATGACGCCGAGCTTGGTGCAGGGGCAACCATCGCCAAAGAAATCGCCAACGGAAAAAAAGTAGGTATCGTCGATTTGACCCGGGGGGAACTTGGAACAAGGGGCACCGCCGAAATCCGGGATACGGAAGCTGCCAAATCGGCGAAAATTTTGGGGGTTTCGGTACGCGAGAACCTTGGATTCGCCGATGGATTCTTCGTAAACGATAAAGAACATCAATTGGGCGTCATCCGTATGCTGAGAAAGTATCGTCCGGAGACCGTTTTATGCAATGCCATCGACGACCGCCATATCGACCATGGTAAGGGCAGTAAACTGGTCAGCGATGCCTGTTATTTAAGCGGACTAGTAAAAATCGACACCAAATTCGACGGCGATGACCAATGGCAAGATGCATGGCGGCCAAAACAGGTGTACCATTTTATTCAATGGAAAAATTTGAGCCCTGATTTTGTAGTAGACGTTTCGGGATATATCGAAAAGAAAACGGAAGCGATTCTAGCCTATTCCTCGCAATTCCACGACCCTAAAAGCAAAGAGCCCGAAACCCCGATAACCAGCAAAAACTTTCTAGACAGCATAATGTACCGCGCAAGGGATCTAGGTCGCTTGGTAGGAGTAGAGTACGGTGAAGGATTTACCGTAGAACGGTTGATAGCCGTAGACCGTTTGGGCGATTTGAAATAAAGTTTATCATGTAAAAAGTTTAGGAGCTCTCCTGCAGCGCACGGGTTTATGGTTTAGGAGTTTAGTTTTTATTTCAAATAATTTGAACCTGCAACCTGTTGCCTTGAACCTGAAATTTTTTAAACCTGCAACCTTTAACTAACCTGCAACCTCGAATCACTGCCTACCGCAAACGGTAACTGCCAACTGAAATCACCCCGTCTGCCGATACGACTTCTTCGCTCGCGGCACCGTAAAATGAAATGTGCTACCTTTTCTAAGCAAACTTTCCACCCAGATGGTTCCCCCATTCTTTTCTACCATTTCCTTGCAGAGAGAAAGTCCCAGTCCGGTGCCTTTTTCATTGTTGGTGCCATAAGTAGTGTGATTGGAGTTAATCGCAAAAATCTTTTCAATGGTCTTAGCGTCCATACCGATGCCCGTATCCCGAATGGAAACTTGCCAGTATTGACTTTTCTCTTGGGCCGAAATGGTTACCATTCCGTTTTCGGGCGTGAACTTGAGGGCGTTGCTGATAAGATTTCTGATGACAATATCGATTTGGTCCATGTCTGACCATACCATGGTATTTGTAGGTACTTGACTTACCAATTTGATGGACTTGTTCTCTGCGATTTCCGATAATAAATGAATGCTATCCTTTACCATTGATTCTAAACCTACTATCGAAGGCTTGGTTACGGCACCGTTCATCTGGGTATGGCCCCAAGTCAGCAAATTGTTCAAAGTGAACGAGATATGGTCGATATCGTGCCGCAGTTTGGGTATAAATTCCATGAATTCGCTTTGTCCTATATCACCTTCCTTGAAAAGTTTTAGAAGACCTTGGAATGCACCGATCGGACCCCGAAGGTCGTGACCGATGATTGAAAATAGCTTGTCTTTTGTTCGGTTAATGTCGCGGAGTTCGTGCTCGGTTTTTTCTAGATCCGTGGTTTTTCCTTTTAGTTCGGTGTTGAGATTTTTCTGTATTTTTTCGCTTCGGCGCACTAAAAATGTAATCACAACAAATATCAAAAGAATGGCCAACGATGCGTTTACGTAGTTTCTTTGTTGCGCCAACTGCTTTGTGTTCTCTTCAATCAGATCTTGCTTTTGTTTTTCATGCTCCATTTTAGTCTTGAGCAGGGTAAGACTCTTTTTGTTCTCATTGCGGGAAAGGGTGTCCGATAGTCTTTGATAAAGCTCGTGATATTCTAGCGAAGCGGCGAAATTCTTTTTGTTCTTATGGATTTTGTACAAGGTTTTGGCACACTTTTGTTTGCCTTCCATAAACTGTATTTCATCGGAAACTTCAAATGCCTCGAGCGCATAGCGTTCCGAAATACTATCTTGTTTTAGTCCGAAATAGGCTTCGGCCATTCCGTTGAGCAAATCGATCCTTCCCCGATCGTCATCGAGGTTTTTATGTAGCATTTCGCTTTGGTTATACCAGTAGATGGCCCATTTGAACTTGTTTTCCTTAAGATAGGTTTTTCCTTTTACTTCATAGGCAAAGGCAAGCCAATCCATAATTTCGTGCTTTTCGAAAACCGTAATACTGCTATTGACGTTGTACATGGCATAGTCGAGTTGGCCCATATCGGCATATAACGATGCGATATTGCTCATCGTTTCCGCGGAAAAGATTTCATTGCCAATTTCCTGATTTATCTTCTTTACCTTTTTGTAGAATTCAAGGGCCTGAACATAATCTTTCTGCGAGGTATATAGATTGGCTATGTTTTCGTTCATTTTTGACAACATCAACGGATTGTTGTAGGCCTTGGCAAGATCGATGCCCTCAAGATAACCGATTAAGGCTTTCGCATAGTCGCCTTGGTAGCCATACTCTCCCGCCATATTGTTTTGGGAATCTAAGATCAGTTGTTGATTTTTTAGGGCTTTGCCCAGTGATAATGCTTTTTTGTAGTACTTAATACCCATTTTGTGTGAACCTTTATCGGAATAGTAATCGCCAAGTCCCAACAGGGCTTTGTTTTCGCCAATTTTATATCCGGCCGATTTACTGAGATCCAACGCCTCTTTCGACAGCTGATAAAGGCTATCGCTTTTAAAAAATCGCATTTCGTACCCTAAAGCATTGATAAGGTCGATGTACAGGCTGTCTTTGGCGTTGAACTTCGGTTGTGACCTAGTGATATGAAGCTGTTCTTTTAAGCTGTCCTTGACATTGTGTTGGGCGTTGTTTTGAATCGGGATGAACGGGATAATCCACAAAAGAAGTAGGTGCTTCTTCCAGAAGAAAGACGACGTCAAAGAGTAGGTTTTGACAATATTCATGTTTGGGACGAATTATGAATAATCGAAATTAGCCGTTGTAGTCAAGTTCAGATAATTAATGTTGTGAAACTCAATATTTTGTGTGTTTTGTCCCAGTTAGGATGCATTTCGTCGAAGTTTTGAAGTATGATATTCTGAGAGGGACTGATTTTCTTTAAATGGCCGACAAGAATATATAAAACAGAAAAGCCTTTAAATAAATATAGGGAGGAGGGTTCTCAACCTATTTCATAAATCAAAATTATTACAAAGAAAAAGCCTTGTTGATGGAGACAAGGCTTAGTTTTAGGGTGGAAGACCGGTTTCGAACCGGCGACCTCTTGAACCACAATCAAGCGCTCTAACCAACTGAGCTACAACCACCGTTTTAAGAAGGCGCAAAGTTAATTTTTTTTGGGCGATCTTTCAAATTAAAAGGAATGTAATTTTGGAATCGCTAGGTCATCGGCAACCTAGACTTTCCATTTTACTTACTCACCTCATCAACAACAACTCGTTGATCACGGTTTGCAACTTCCCAGGCCGTATAGAAAATTAGTCTCGTCCGATTTTCCAACAAGTCAAAGTTGATTTTGTCGACGGTATCGCCTGGTTTGTGATAATCGGCGTGAGTTCCATTAAAATAAAAGATGATGGGAATGTTGTTTTTGGCGAAATTGTAGTGATCGCTACGGTAATAAAAACGGTTCGGATCGTTTTCGTCATTGAACTTATAGTCGAACTCGATGTTCGTGTATTTTTTGTTCATTGTCTCGGATAGCTCGTGCAGGTCGGTGCTCAGTTTGTCGGAACCTATCAGATAAAGATAGTTGCGATCTCCCTTATGTTCGGGGTCAATGCGACCGATCATGTCGATGTTGAGATTGGCGACCGTATTTTCCAGTGGGAATATCGGGTCAAAATCGGTATAGTAGCGGGAGCCTAAAAGGCCTTTTTCCTCGCCGGTGACATGAAGAAAAACTACAGATCTTTTGGGTCCCTGTCCCGCATCTACGGCTTTTTTGAAGGCCTCGGCAATTTCCAAAAGGGCGACCGTGCCTGAACCGTCGTCGTCGGCACCGTTATTGATCTGTCCGTCAGGGTTTATACCAATATGGTCCAGATGTGAGGAAATCACTAAGTATTCGTCCGGTTTTTCAGTGCCTTTGATCACTGCAACTACATTTTCGGAATCCACTTCCTCATTTTTACTTTTAATGTCGATCGTCATGTTTACCGGCAACAATTCTGGAGTATTGTTCGTTTCGATGTCCGGCAGAATGGCTTTGGCGAGTTTGGCATCGATAAAGAAATTGGCAAATGCGGACTCTCCGTCATCGGTGAGTTGCATTTGGCCGCTATCGTTGTTCTTCATATAATCGAAACGGCTCTTGAAACGGGGGTAGCTTCCCTCATCAAAATAGAACACGGCCGATGCGCCCTTATTAGAGGCTAGATCCATGCGCTTTCCGCTAGCTTCGGAGCTATTGCTCCATCTTGATTTCTCATCCGAACCTGATAAGATATAGGACCCATCTTGGTTTCTCGGTTCCCCGGCCTTAATCAAGATTACTTTTCCTTCGACATCCAATCCCTTGTAATCGGAATAATCGCCCTCTTCTATCCCATAGCCAACATAAACGATAGTGTCGTACGTACCTTCTGCTTTCGAAAAGGTCAGGAGATCTTCGCCGAGGACGTATTTTTTTTCTTTTATCGTAACCGTACCTGTGGGCAATTGACCAACTTCTAAAGGTACTTTTTGAAAATAGTCTCCATTTTTTTGTGCTGCAGGAATGTCCATACGCTCATATTCGGACTTTAGGTATTCCACGGCCTTCTTTTGCCCTGGCTTTCCTGTTTCCCGGCCCTCGAATTCATCGGATGCATAGGTGTAAAGATGCTCCTTCAATTCCGCTTCGGTAATCGTTTCAGCATAAGTCGTTGGGTCGGATGCTTCGGCCGAGGTAGGCGTTTCGGTGGATTCGGATACTGTGGGTTGCGAAGAATTGCAGGCCATGACCAGCCCAAGTACCAAGAATGCTAAATTTTTCATTTTGTTTCGTTTTGTAATAATTGGCAAAAATAGGAAAAACTAAAGGAATATTTTATGTGACCTGGCTAACTTTCGTGATTGGTAATTACGTGCCTGGTCCGGCATGCAGGTTTGTAATTTGTGTACGGAGTAGACGCGAACTCGCCTGCCGGCAGGGCGGGTTTTACGAATGTTCACTATTTTTTCTGGTATCCGTTGTAGTCGACATGGATTAATCCGTGTACCGGGAAGGCACCATCCCCTTTAACTTTCTAAACTGCCGGTTAAAGTTCGATATCGATGAAAAGCCCGATCGCTCTGAAATTTCCAAAACGGACATATTCTTTTCATCTTTCAACAGTAATTGGCAGGCATGTTCGATACGCAGTTCGATCAAGAACTGAAAGTAGGTCTTATTGGTCCGTTGCTTAAAAAAACGACAAAAAGCGTTCGGGGTCATATGCACCAATCCTGCGGCTTTCTGGAGGGTGATGTCGTGCTGAAAATTCTTGATGGTATAATCGAAAATCAGCTGCATCCGTTTTCCTTCTGTAGTGCTGATTACCTTGGGATATAGGAACTGCGTTAAGGCTTGTTTTTCGGACGGACCTATTTTTTTCAGCAACAGAAGGAAGTTCATTAAACGTTCCAATTTGTCGGATACTAAAATCCGCGTCATCAGCTCTTCGATTGCCTTTTTATTTCCTATCAAACGAAATCCTTCTTGAGCCATCTTGAAAAAAGGATACACCTCTTCGAGATCTGGAAGTTCAAAAAAACCTGCCCCGAAAGTTTTTTCGGTGAAGAACAAGCTAACCATATGCACACCATCTGGCGAAGGTTCGTTACTAAAAAGATGCGGACTGTGCGGAGCGATGGCGAAAAAATCTCCAGTTTCAAAGGGATGTACGCTATCGCCAACAATCAATTTGCCCTTACCTCGTACGATCAGACTCAATTGTAGTTCTTGGTGTTGGTGCAATTGCCCATAGAACATCGCCACTCGATCTTCTTGTACAATAAGATTTTCATGTAGCGGTTTGGGAATTTGAAAGGGGAGTACTCTCATGGCGTTCAATAAATCGATTGTTGAGCAAATATACATACGAATTCATCGAAAGTGATTGTAAACTAGTTAATATAGTCTCAATTACGGATAAAATCCGATTAAATTTATTTTGGCTTTCCCATTATTTTTGTACCTGTAAACTTAAAATAATTCAACATGAAATTCGAATGGAAAGGGGTAATGCCCGCAATCACAACAAAATTTACGGATAACGATACCCTCGATCTGAAAATGTTCGGGAAGAATATCCACGCACAGATTGATGCGGGTGTTCATGGCATCGTTTTGGGAGGTTCCCTTGGGGAGGCTAGTACCTTGACTTCTGACGAGAAAGTCATACTTATTAAGGAGACCGTCAGTCTGGTCGATAAAAAAATCCCCGTAGTGATGACCATCGCCGAACAGTCGACCACTATCGCGATAGCCGAGGCGCAGAAAGCACAAAAAAGCGGTGCGGATGCATTAATGATTTTGCCCCCAATGCGCTATAAATCAACGGATCATGAAACGGTAGAGTACTTCAAAGAGATTGCAAAAAGCACCGATTTGCCCGTTATGATCTATAATAATCCGGTGGATTATAAAATCGAGGTGACCGGCGATATGTTCGAAAAGCTATTGGAACTGGATAATATTCAGGCTGTTAAAGAATCAACACGCGACATTATCAATATCGGAAGATTACAAAACCGTTTCGGTGATCGGCTTAAAGTCCTTACCGGTGTGGATCCTCTCGCGCTTGAAAGCCTGCTTATGGGTGCCGATGGATGGGTAGCCGGACTCGTCTGCGCTTTCCCCGCGGAAACGGTAGCAATCTACGAATTGGCCAAGGCGGGATACGTCAAAGAGGCAACAGCGATATACCGATGGTTCTTGCCTTTGTTGGAGTTGGATATCGTTCCGCAATTGGTACAGAATATCAAGTTGGCCGAGGTAGCCACGGGAATAGGCACCGAAAATGTTCGAAAACCGAGACTTGACTTGCATGGTGAAGAGCGAAAAAGGGTACTAAAGGTTATCGATGATTCCCTTAAAACCAGACCAACCTTGCCGGATTATAAGAATTTGGAGCCGATTGGGGGTATGGTTTCTGTGTAAAAGATTTAGGATTCATCTGTTGGTAGCTGCTATTTACGCATAATTCGGGAATGAAGTTTTTTGGCTCCCCTCTTGAGATCAAGAGGGGTGGCCGCTTGCGGCCGGGGAGATTGACCCGCAAACTTGCTCACGTACCGTTGTCAAATGTTTCGGGAGCAAGCGCATGTGAGCTAGTTTACGACTCAATCCCTCCGACCCGCCAAAGGCGGCCCACCTCCCTTTAGTCAAAGGGAGGAGCCGCAACCTTCAGAAAAGAACCATTCAGAAGTGTGTACAGGTTAGCATGCGGCAGGCAGAAAGAAATAAGGCCAGAAAATTTTCTGGCCTTCATGATTACTCATAATATTCCATGTCTAACGTCGCACATTTCAAATCTAATCTCTCTTAAGTCATTCTTAACACCATTTTTACTTCTCTTCCATTACCTTAGCGGAGAACCTAAAATAAGAACACCTATATGATAACCGGAAAAAACTATATTGGAAAAGAACTATCCGCCAAAGGAAGCGACACCTATACCACTTTTGATCCAAAATTGAACCTAAAGACGGAATGGACGTTTTACGTGGCTACGAAGGAGGAGATTGATGCTGCGGCAACCAAGGCGCAAGAAGCCTTTCAGGTGTACAAAACATTTTCCGGAGAGAAAAAAGCGGGATTCCTGACGGCCATTGCCGAAGAGATAGAAGCTCTGGGCGACCCCCTTATCGAAGCCTATACCAAAGAATCAGGTTTGCCCGAAGGGCGTGCTAGGGGCGAACGTGGTCGAACCATGGGCCAGTTGAAAGCCTTTGCAACCTTGTTAAAGGAAGGGTCATGGGTAGAGGCGACCATCGATACGGCCCAACCAGATCGCGAGCCCATGCCGAAAGTGGACCTCCGTAAAATGCTGTTGCCGATAGGGCCTATTGCCGTTTTCGGCGCCAGTAATTTTCCTTTTGCCTTTTCAACCGCTGGTGGCGATACCGCTAGTGCTTTGGCCGCCGGTTGTCCGGTTATCGTCAAGAGCCACCCCATGCATTCCGGTACGGGAGAACTGATTTCTTCGGCCGTCATCAAGGCCGCGGAACGGACGGGAATGCCCGATGGCGTATTTTCCAACTTAAACAGTAGTGGTATTGAAGTAGGGCAACAATTGGTAATGCATCCTAAAGTCAAGGGCGTCGGATTTACGGGAAGTATCAAAGGCGGTACAGCCCTCTACAAAATGGCCAATGACCGTAAAGAACCCATCCCCGTATTTGCCGAAATGGGCAGTATCAACCCTGTTGTCGCCTTGCCTTCCGCTTTGACGGATAAGGGGGATGACTGGGCCAAACAATATGCCGGCTCGATTATGTTGGGTGCCGGACAGTTCTGTACCAATCCCGGATTGATTTTAGGGATAAAAAGTACGTCTTTGGATGGCTTTATCGATACCTTGGGAAAAGAAATCGAGCAATTGGAACCGACCTGTATGTTGCACCCGAACATCCACAATAATTATGAAAAGGGAAAACAGGAACTTTCCGGACAAGGCGGTACCAATGTAGTGGCCACCTATGAATCCGACGTTGCTCCCAACGTGGCCCAACAAAAAGTATTGACCGTCAACGGATCGAATTTCCTAAAAAATCCGAAATTGCATCAGGAAGTATTCGGACCTTTTTCCATCGTAGTACGTTGCGAAGATGCCGGAGAGTTGGAACAAGTGTTGAACAAATTGGAAGGCCAGTTGACCGGAACCATCTTGGGCAGTGCCGAAGAGGTCAAAAAGTACTATAAAATTGTCGATGCCTTGCAAGGTAGAGTAGGGCGCATCATTTTTAACGGGGTGCCGACAGGCGTAGAGGTCTGTCCGTCCATGCAACATGGCGGTCCTTTTCCCGCTTCTACCGACAGTCGTTTTACTTCGGTGGGAACATCCGCAGCTAAGAGATGGGTTCGACCCGTTGCCTTCCAAAACTGGCCGGCAGCTTCGTTGCCCGATGCGTTGAAAAATGAAAATCCGCTGGGTATTTCTAGGATTGTCAACGGCAAGCATACTTACGATACTATCTGATTCCTTAGCAAACATTAAAAAATCCAAGGTTTAATCGCTACTTCGTAGCTGTTCAAGGTTCAAGGTTAAATTGGGTCAAACCTTGAACTTTAGACCTTAAACCTTAAACCCTAGCCTGTTCAATGTCAAAATCAACATTCGTTTGCATCGACGCCCATACTGCGGGTAACCCGGTAAGAGTGGTGGCTAAAGGCGGTCCTGATTTGCAGGGTGCCGACATGAGCGAAAAAAGACAGCATTTTTTAAAGGAATACGATTGGATTCGCAAGGGATTAATGTTCGAGCCGAGGGGTCACGACATGATGAGCGGTAGTATTTTCTATCCGCCATCCGATCCGCAGAACGATTTTGGCATCCTTTTTATCGAAACCAGCGGCTGCCTGCCCATGTGCGGCCATGGTACTATTGGTTCGATTACCATCGGCATCGAAGAGGGATTGCTGAAACCGAAAACGCCCGGAAAAATACGGATGGAAGCTCCCGCGGGACTGGTACAGATTGAATATAAACTAGCGGGAAAGAAGGTAGAGTGGGTAAAACTGACTAATGTAAAATCTTATTTGGCGGCCACGGAACTCACGGTTGAGAGCTCCGATTTGGGCGAGCTCGTGTTTGATGTGGCCTACGGCGGAAATTATTATGCTATTTTAGATGTACAAAAGAATTTTTCGGGTATCAACGACTTTTCGGCCGGTAAATTGGTACATTTCAGTCAGGAAATAAGGGAAAAAATAAATCTGAAATATCCGGATATGTTTATCCATCCCGAAGACGATACTATACGCGATGTAAGCCACCTGATGTGGTCGGGCAAGCCGATCTCTCACTTGGCTACTGCACGGAACGCTGTTTTTTACGGAGATAAAGCTATCGATCGTTCTCCCTGTGGCACGGGCACTTCGGCGCGTATGGCGCAATGGCACGCTAAGGGGAAACTGAAGTTGGGAGACGAATTCATCCACGAAAGTTTTATCGGTTCGCAGTTTATCGGAAGGGTAGAGGAGGAGACCACATTGACTGGTCAGCCAGCAATTATTCCAAGTATTCAGGGCTGGGCTAAGGTTTACGGGCATAACACGATTACTATCGATGACGATGATCCATATGCGCATGGATTTCAGGTTATCTAATTAATCAATGAAACCATGTTACAATGAATTTCTAGTTTCATATTCATTGGTACATTTACAAATTAGAAAATTAATACATTGAAAATCATCATCATCGGGGGCGGAATCGTAGGTTTGAGTACCGCCTATTTTTTACAAAAGGAAGGGCATCAGGTTACAGTAATTGATAAATCTGATATTACCTCAGGTGCTTCCTTTGTCAATGCGGGCTATATCACACCCAGCCATATTATTCCAATGGCATCTCCAGGGAAAATTGCGCAAGGCATAAAATGGATGTTCGATTCCTCGAGTCCCTTTTACATAAAGCCTCGCTGGGATACCGATTTCTTCAAATGGTCATGGTATTTTCAAAAATCCTCTACCCAAGCGAAGGTGGAAAAAGCCATCCCTGTTATTAAGGATATCAATATACTAAGCCGAGGACTTTTTGAGGATATAAAAGCTTCCGGCGATTTGGGAGATTTCCACCTCGAACGCAAAGGCCTCTTGATGATCTATAAAACGAATGCTGCGTTCGAGCATGAAATGGAAGTGGCGGAAAAAGCCAGTTTTTTAGGACTTGAGGTTGCCGAGCTTACCAAATCCCAATTGGATAAAATCGAACCCAATATAAAAATCGATGCCAAGGGTGCCATTCATTATGAGTGCGATGCCCATACCTCGCCCACAGAACTGATGCCCAAATTATTGGCGTTTCTTAAAAGTGCAGGTGTTCAAATAAAAACTAACGAAGAGGTGCTCGACCTATCGGTATCCAAAGGAAAAATTAGCGAAATAAAGACGTCAAGAGGAAAATATACCGCCGATGAAATTATACTTGCCGCAGGTTCTTGGAGTGGCCTCCTATCCAAAAAACTAAATATAAAACTCCCCTTACAAGCCGGAAAAGGCTATCGGATAAACGTAGCACGCCCCACAGGAATATCCATGCCCTCTATTTTGATGGAAGCTAATATGGCCGTAACCCCGATGAGGGAATTTACCCGTTTTGCCGGAACCATGGAGTTTTCGGGAATCAACAATATCATTCGAAAAGAAAGGGTGCTGGCGATTGCCAACGGCGCCAAAAACTTCTATCCAGAACTGGAAATCACCCAAGAAGAAATCGCCGATGCCCAAACCGGTATGCGCCCTGTTTCCCCAGACGGACTCCCCTATATCGGCAAATCAAAAGATATAATAAACCTGACCTTCGCCACCGGCCACGCCATGATGGGGTGGAGTCTGGGGCCTGCTACGGGGAAATTGGTTTCGGAAATAATCGACGGGAAAAAGACTACTATGGATATTTCGGCCTTCTCGCCGGATAGGAGGTTTTGAGTTTTTCATTCAACCCCATTCTTCCTTCAAAATCCCATAGCAACAAGTATCCCTTTTAAATCCGGTCAAAAGGAAGACATTTTTTCTTAGGATGCCCTCTAAGACAGCACCTAGTTTCTCAACCGCTTTTCGAGATTGGATGTTGCGCTCATCAATTCGGAACTCCACTTTTTCGAATCCCATTTTGTTGAAGGCGTGGTCGAGCATCAAGTTTTTCATTTGTGTGTTGAGTCCGCTTCCGTGAAATTCCCGGCCAATCCAGGTTGAGCCGATATGCAGCACCTTATTTTTCCAGTCGATGTTCATGTACCGGGTCGAACCGGCATAGGCTTCCCGTTTTTTGTCGTAAATGATAAGAGGTATGGCGGATTTCTGTCGTTGCAGCTCCAAAGCGATCTGCACGTAATTTCTCAGGGCTTCCGGCGTTTCGATATCCGAGGGCGAAAACTGGACGAGCTTTTCTTGGGAGGCGACGGGTATAAGTTCCTGATAATTATTCAAGGTTAATGGGGATAGTTTGACCGCATCGTTTTGTAAAGTTATTGAAGGTTCCATCATATCAATGTGTTTATCAAATCCCTTTTCAGTTCGTGGCCCCCTTCAAAAATGGTCACCTCCGCTTCTCCACCGAACAGTTTTTTGATTTTTTCCATCTCGGTTTTTCGCCGCTCTTCGGTCAGGTGTTCATCTTGGTCACCCACGATAAGGCTCACTTTAGTATCGTTTTTTACAAGAAAGTCAAAGTCTGAAGCGTGTAGCTCATTGGGAACTCCCCCCGCATAAAGCACTAATTGACTGCATTTTATCTTTCGCTGCGCAACCCAGCGCGTGGCGATGGAAACACCCTGTGAAAAACCAAGTACGATAAGCTTACAACTTTCAGGAATCTTTTCGGCGGCCAATACGGCATCCAAATAGGTCATCACGTTCTTGATTTCCTGTTGTGTATCCTCCTTGGTAAGCCAGCTCGCACCGACTCGTGTGAAGCTAGTGTTCAGGTAGTATTTTGAGGGTGCCTGAGGGGCGATGATGTAATTTTTATCCGCAGGGAGTCCGTCAAAATGTCTTATGAAATAGCGGCTCAGATAGCCGAGGCCGTGCATTACGATCCACACGTTCTGCGTGCTGTCGGATAATGTATTTAAGGTAGTGTAGGAATTGGTGCTGGTATAGGTGACGGTATTTTCTAAAGGAGTCATAAACAATTGCGTTAAAGGAAGTCAATTTTGCCTGAGTATGATTAATTTTGGATTTATTTCAAAATTAGCCTTTATGGACGACTACAAGGAAAAAATACTAAAAGTTTGTAACGGATCTTCCAAGAATACCCTGATGGAAACTCTACAAATCGAATATACCGACGTTGGGGCTGATTATCTTGTCGGCAAGATGCCCGTAAATTCCAAAGTCTACCAACCGGATGGTGTTTTGCACGGGGGTGCCATGGTGGCCTTGGCCGAAAGTGTGGGCAGCATGGCCTCTTATATTTTTCTCGATGCCCAGAAATTTGCCATCCGGGGAATAGAAATCTCGGCCAATCACGTTAAGAGCGTTCGAGATGGCGAGGTCTTCGCCAAAGCGACGATATTGCATAAAGGCCGCACCACTCAATTATGGGATATCAAGATTACCAATGTCGAAGGGAATCTGATATCCGTTTGTAAATTGACTACGATAGCCTTGCCCAAAAAATAATATGCCGTTGGATTTCTTTGAAAGTATCGACACCCAATTTAGAAAAAAGCTTCCTTTCGTTGCCTACAGGAAACCTAAAGAGGATAAGGTAAAGGCCATCTTTCAGGCCAACGACCGACTGCACCATCTCAAAACATACGCCGAAACGGGATTTATTTTCGCCCCTTTTGATACTGAACATCCGACCATCCTTCTAGTTCCGGATGAATTGCTGGCGATTCCGGATTTAGGACTGCAAGCTAACGCTGCAAAACTTTTCGCAGCAGGGCCTGCATCCGACAAAGAGAAAAAAGAGTCCCATCTTCATCTCGTAGAAAAAGGAATCTCCGAGATAGGAAAAGGCACTTTTGAAAAAGTGGTACTTTCCAGATGTCTTGAAACCAATTCGAAAGCGCTACCGCTAGATTTGTTCCAAAAGCTTTTGGTCAATTATCCCAATGCTTTTTGCTATCTCTGGTATCATCCGAAAGTCGGTCTGTGGTTAGGTGCGACCCCGGAAATTTTGTTGATGCTCAGAAACCGGCAGTTGACTACGATGTCATTGGCCGGGACGCAAAAATATGTGGGGACGGAAAACCCTGCCTGGGGACGCAAAGAACTAGAAGAGCAACAACTGGTCACCGATTACATCACCGACGCCCTTAGAGGGCAGGTCGTCCATCTTAGTAAGTCGAACACCGAAACCGTACGCGCGGGAGAATTACTGCATTTACGCACCAAGATTACGGGCCTTTTGGAAAAAGAAAACTTAGAAGCCGTGGTAAAGGCGTTGCACCCTACCCCTGCCGTCTGTGGTATGCCCAAAGAAAATGCGCAGGAATTTATCTTGGATAACGAGAATTATGATCGGGAATATTACACCGGTTTTTTGGGCGAACTGAATCTAAAGGCCGAAAAACAACGAAGTTCCCGTAGGAGAAATCAGGAAAACCAAGCCTACCGTTCCATTACTAAGACAACAACGCTGTATGTCAATCTGCGCTGTATGCAGTTAAAAAATGACAAAGCCTACATATACGTAGGCGGCGGCATCACCAAAGACTCCAACGCAGAACAGGAATGGGAAGAGACCGTGGAGAAGAGTAAGACTATGTTAACGATTCTAGGCTAATGTTCGAATTCCGGCCTGCCGAGAGTCCAAGGTTCAATCGCTACTTTGTAGCTGTTCAAAGTTCATTGTTGTTGTAAGTTCGGAATCAACCTTGAACTTTAACCTTCAACCTGCCGAAGGCAGAATTAAACCTTGAATTTTTTTGATCTTGCCCCGAAATTTCGGGGGAACTTGCGCTTGAACTTGTACTTTTGCAACCTTATGAGACACTCCAGCATTCCCTCGGCGCAATTGGTCGTGCAGCACTGTAAGGCCAAACGGATCAAGAACATCATTATCTCCCCGGGATCGAGAAATGCTCCGTTGACCATAGATTTCACCGAAGACCCTTATTTTTCCTGTTTTAGCATCGTCGATGAGCGTAGTGCGGCCTTTTTCGCATTGGGTGTGGCCCAACATTTGATGGAACCCGTGGCAGTAGTATGTACTTCGGGCAGTGCCCTTTTGAATTATTATCCTGCGGTAGCCGAGGCGTTTTACAGTGGTCTTCCTTTGGTGGTGATATCTGCGGACAGACCTGTCTATAAAATTGATGTCGGCGATGGACAAACGATTCGGCAAGACGATGTCTTCCATCGGCATATCGGATATTCCGCCCATTTGAAACAAGATATTGTACACGCTACCGATAGGGTAGAAAAATATGCTCCCAAATGGCTAGAGGGTGAATCGGAAGAAATATTGCAAAAACGGATACAGCAGCACAATGACAGTGAATTGAACACGGCCTTGAACGTGGCCCTAAAGGTAAAGTTGCCCGTACATATCAATGTTCCTTTTGAAGAACCCTTATATGATACGGCCCGTAAACCAGCGGCAGTGCCCTTGGTGGTGCCGGCGGAAACTACGGAAGATCTTGCAATTACCGACATCCAAAGCTTTGTTGATGTGTGGGACACATCCGATCGAAAGATGGTGCTTGTCGGTGTCAATCCCCCCAATGCGGTCGAACAGCGATTTTTAGATCAGCTCGCGGAAGATCCTTCGATCATCGTTTTTACCGAGACCACATCCAATCTTCATCATCCGAAATTTTTTGGCAGTATCGACAGTATTTTGGCGCCTATTGAAAAACGGGACAATAGTGAAACGCTTTTCGAAAAATTAAGGCCCGAGATTTTGCTTACGTTCGGCGGACTGGTAGTATCAAAAAAAATAAAGGCTTTTCTCCGGGAATACAAACCTAGACATCACTGGCACATCGATGCTTTGAAGGCCTATGACACTTTTTTCTCGTTGAACCATCATTTTAAAATGACGGCCGACCTGTTCTTCCGACAGTTTTTTCCGGTTGTGAAGTCCAAAGCAAGCGATTATTTTCCCTATTGGAATACCGTAAGAAACGCTTATGAAGAAAAACGCGCGGCTTATGTGGCCAGCATCCCCTTTTCTGACATGTCGGCTTTTAAATTTCTTTTGGCCGGTATCCCCGAAGGATATCAGGTGCAATTGGCGAACAGCTCAACAGTGCGCTATGCCCAATTGTTCGACTTGCACCCATCGTTGAAGGTATTCTGTAATCGTGGAACCAGCGGCATAGATGGTTGTACTTCGACCGCTGTAGGTTCATCGGTATATGCTGAAAATCCTACGCTATTGATTACGGGCGACCTGAGTTTTTTTTACGATAGTAACGGATTGTGGAACAATTACGTGCGTCCCGATTTTCGGATTATCCTCATTAACAATAACGGGGGCGGTATTTTTAGGATCTTACCGGGAAAAGAAGATACCGAAAACTTCCAGCGCTTTTTTGAGACGGCCCATCAACTGGATGCCGAACACTTGAGTAAACAATTTGGTTTTGATTATGTGTCGGCAGATGATGAGAAAAGTTTAAAAGCTTCGTTATCAAAATTCTACGCTTTCTCGACCCATCCAAAAATACTTGAGGTTCAAACCCCTAGAATATTGAACGACAAAATTTTGCTCGGTTATTTTGATTTTATATCTTCGGTTCATCATTAACTATTAATCGGAATTTGTTTTTCCATTTTTTCTTGTGTTCGGCCCTCAGGACCCCCGACCGGAGGTGAAATAACTAAAACAGGTTCGTAAATAACACCATTAAATATGAGTAGTAAAAGAGATGAATTAATCGAAAAGTATGCAGCCGACATCAAGGATAAATTCGGCGAGCAGCCCGATATGGATCTGTTGACCAAGGTTGCCAAAGGCCTCGGACCGGCCATTTACAATATCGACGCCTCAAAAGTTTCAGGCGGTGATGACAAGGAACTAGAAACCGTTAAGAAGAATTACCTGATCAAAAAATTAGGTATGAAAGACGATCCAAAGCTTATGGAGGCCGTAAAATCTGTCATGGACAAATACGGCTCGTCCAATAGAAATAAGCACAGGGCGGTCATCTATTATATGCTTTGCAAGCATTTCAATAAAGCTTCCATATATTAACGAATATCTCTGTATGACAACCGACCGTCCGCTATCAGTGGGCGGTTTTTGTTTTCGTAGTTAACCAAAATCACACCAAAACGCAAAAAATTTAAGGTTCAATCGCTACTTCGTAGCTGTTCAATACTTCGACTACACTCAGCACAAGGTTTCAAAGTGGTTACATTTACCTTGAATCTTGAACCTGATAACGGCAGGATTGAACCTTGAACTGTTTCAAACCTGTAACCTGCAATTTTCAACCTGTAACCCTTACATTTGCTCCATGATAGAACTGGGAAATTACAACGAGCTCGAGGTATTACGCGATACAAGCGTGGGCCTGTTTCTGGGCAGCAAGACCGGCGTTGAGATACTATTGCCGAATAAATACGTTCCTAAAGACACGGAAATAGGTGATATGCTAAACGTGTTCTGTTATTTAGATTATGAAGAAAGACCGATCGCCGCCACTTTGACACCTACCGTAATCCGCCATAAATTCGGATTCTTGAAGGTCGTCGAAGTCAACAATATAGGTGCGTTTATGGATTGGGGACTCGAAAAGCATCTTTTAGTGCCCTTTAGTGAACAGCGCGAAAAAATGAAGGAGGGACAGTGGTATGTGATACGTTGTTATCTTGATGATATTTCTTTTCGATTGGTCGCGTCCAACAAACTAGACAAGTTTCTAAGTAATGACGATCTCACGGTCAGGGAAAGGGAAGAAGTTGAAATATTGTTTACCCGAATGACCGATTTGGGTTGGGAGGTGATCATCAACCATCTGCACAAAGGTTTAGTGTACCATAACGAAATTTTCAAAAGTGTAGCGGTAGGAGATACCTCCAAGGGATTTATCAAGAACATTCGACCTGATAACAAGATAGACGTCTCCCTGCAACCACTGGGCGAAAAAATTCTTGAACCCGCAGCCAACAAAATCTTTGAGCGATTGATGGCGCACGGTGGATTTTTGCCACTCCACGACAAATCCGACCCCCAACAAATTAAAAAGGAGCTCCAAATGAGCAAGAAAACCTTTAAAAAGGGAATCGGTACCTTATATAGAGAACGTAAGATCGAGATTCAGGAAGATGGGATTCGAATGATCTGAAAACCAACATCCTACTTATCTTTAACATCGTTAAAACCGTTCTATACTACATAAATGGCTATTTTCGCAACATTCCGAGACGGTATTTCATCGATCTTTCGGTATTTTGGTTAACTTTATCAACGAACTCAGAGTTTGGGTTTAAATAATTCCGAAAAAACAAGAGTATGCCATTTATAGAAGAAAGCGATCTTTTGGAATTGCACAAAGATATAGACAAGGCGCAGATCATCAATGAACGTCTTCTGGATCAGATTAAGTTCAAAAACAAAGAGATACGCAAGAACAAACTTCAGCGTAATGCCCTTGCCGGTGTAACTGGCCTATTTCTTATCGGTACGCTGATTATCTTTTCGTTTACTGCCGGTAGAAGTGTCTCCAACAATTATGAAAGTCCGAGTAACCTTTTAGTTTCCATTGATAGTTTAGATGCTATCAAATCGCGCATCGATAATTTAAAACAGCAGAACGAGGAACTGAGTTTAGTTAGGGAATTCTACTTGGCCAAGGAATTCCTTCAAAAAGAGAAAATTTATTCCGTACAAATAAAGTCTTTTGTCGACAACAATATTACCTTGGCCTCCGAGGCACTCACTAACACGATGTTCGTAAAAACGAATCCCTTTTATTCTTACTCGCTGGGCAATTTTGAGACATTGAAAGAGGCTCAGAGATTTAGGGCGCAATTGGTAGACCTCGGGTTTCAAGATGCTTTTGTAGCATCGTACAAAGACGGAAAACGGGTTCAGATAGAAGTCTCCGAATAATTGGATTTTTCACAGAAAATCGGGCCATGGCTCAATGCGGCCAGGTTAAGGACACTTCCGCTATCGGTTTCCGGAGTTTTGGTAGGTACGGGTCTTGCTAATTATTATGGTAAAAGCGATGTATTGATTTTTATACTTTCATTATTTACGACCATAGGTTTTCAGGTTACCTCGAATTTCGCCAATGATTATGGTGATGGTGTAAGAGGCACCGACAATGATGATCGCATCGGTCCCAAAAGGGCGCTACAAAGTGGCATACTTACCCGAAAGGCTTTAAAGAAAGGTATCTTGATTTCCGTGGCAATCGACGCACTTTTGGTGATTTCACTGATTTACGTGGCATTTGGCCCACAGGACCTGCTCTTTTCGATTTTGTTCTTGATTTTAGGTGCTGCCAGTATTTGGGCCGCTTTAAAATATACCATTGGGGCTTCTGCATACGGTTATAAAGGTCTGGGCGATGTATTCGTATTGCTTTTTTTCGGATGGGTGGCTGTTTTGGGAACCCTATTTCTATATACTAAATTTCTGACCCCTTGGGCGTTCTTGCCAGCGACCGCCGTTGGATTGCTCAGTGCCGGTGTACTTAACCTTAACAATTTAAGAGATCTCAATTCCGATAAAAAGGCAAAAAAAAATACTTTGGTGGTATACTTGGGATTTGTAAACGGAAAAATATATCATTACTTCCTATTGATTACCGCTTTTGTCTGTATCGTCCTATTTCTGTATCTGAATTACGAGGGATG
>RCMY010000816.1_pt1 | contig 40951 bp, 35 predicted proteins | sample 2041341 | NCBI WGS metagenome assembly RCMY01 (sample SAMN09708234, study PRJNA481090) | Marine sediment metagenome, whole genome shotgun sequencing project. | reverse complement strand
TGTTGTGCCGTCTGCCCTTAAGCCAATATAATTTGATTGTATAATATGATTTGCCGTGCTACTAATTATACCACGACCAAAATTGTATGGATAACTGGTCATTTTCGCAAAATTAACTATGCAGAGACCATATAATTCGCTTCCAGAAGAGTTATTGTAAAGCTTAATTCCGTCTGAATATTGTATGTAATCATTTACTATTTCTATAACTGGCGTGTGATTAGTAGCATATTGAGGTTGTGTACGACCATCTATTATTATAGGTTGTATTATATCAGGCAGTATATGAAAGTTAATCGCAATAGTGAAAGGTGCTGATCCCGAAATATTGAAAGCAACAGTATCTTTATTACTTGTTTTATTAGCATTTTGAATAGCCGCTCTAAAAGTGCAATTACCATTTACATCTGCACAAATGGCATCATTAATATTGCTATCTGGGTTATCATCTGTTGTATTTACAGTATATGTAGTTTGTGAAAATACGGTAACTGTAAGTGTTATAAATAAAATAAATAGAAGTGGTTTTTTCATAATTTTATTATTTAAGGTTTTTAATAGCTTTTGATGTTTTTTACATAAACTTATAATCTGATTTTTGGACTTATTCTAAACCAATAAATTTTATTATAGCACTTCATTATTTATTTAAAATATTGATAGCAAATAGTCTATAATTTTATTGATATTTATTTTAAGTTAAATTACACGCAGTATTACCGACTCTTGCTCCTATTAAATGCTCTAAACCTGAGGATCCTTTTCCACCATTTTTATATAAAGAAAGAATTATATTTCTATAGCTGAAACAGGCCAATTCTGCTAATGTTTCTTGATCAAATTGATCCATTGCAGATGGATCCATGATTATAATTGCTTCTGTAGCAAATGCAGTTAGTCTTACTAAGGTGATTCCAAACTTATGAATAGGTTCAACTATTGCACCAGTTTTTATACCAAGTTTTGCAATAACCTCTTTATATACTGCCATTACTTTATTTAATTCCTCTAGTTGTAATTTTATTCCATTAACACCGCCACCAGTACTATCTTCTAAAATGCCATAGAGTTCTCCTGAAGAAGCATCAATTTGCCAATAGGACATTACAGAAGCACTTTGGTCAAATATTTTATAATGACCACTACCTCTGTATATTTTTTCATGCCAAAAAACAGCATTTGTTTCTGTGTAATGGTCTTTAAACCATTTTTGATCTATTGCCAACGTTCGTTCCAAAAGTATTTTATCTTGAAGATAACTAAATGTGCTTTCAGGAAATAAACTCTTTTCTAACAATGCGAGTTGTGCGGTTTTTTGCAATGTAGTTTTAAAGCCCTCTTCTGGGTTCTTGGCTAGGGTTACATAATTTGATGTTGGTAAATAATCGAAACTTACGGAAGAGATTTTTTCTTCAATACCTATACTATTTTTAATAATTGCAATTCGAGGTCCGGAAGCAAAAGTTAATGAATTCTGCGTTACTCCATTTTGTATTGGTTGCAATAAAGAAGCTAATAAGGTATTATAACTAAAACTTCCTTTTTCAAAAGCTATTTTTGCTTCTTTGATTTTATCTTCCAACATTGCTTCTCCAAATTCTCGATTAGAGAGCTTATTTTTCAAAACATCTGCCATAGTATTTGCCATAGTTGGTCCTTCACCTTCTATACTAATTAAAGCACCTCCTAAAATGAGACTTCTTACGGCTTTAAAATCGGAATAAACAGGTTTTCTTTTTGAGTCTAAAAGTGGATCCCAACCGGCTAATACTCTATTTACCACTTGTTTTCCTGTTTTTAAAGTTAAATACAAACCTGCTAGTTGTTTGCCCAATACCATTTCGTCGGTAGGTAGTATCGCAAATTTATAGTTGGTACCATTTTTTAACCGTTCTTTGTCCAAAGAAATTTCTACCTCATGCTCTTTCTCTTTTTCCATAGCATAATACATAAAAACGTAAGGAGGAATTTCTAAATTTTCTAGATATTTGCTAATGGTTTCAATAACTTTGACTTGATTTTTAGCGTCCAGTACTATACCTGATGTAGATTTAGCCATCATTTCAAAAGAAGTCTTAACATGTTTTGATGTGGAGTTATACACGTTAAGTATTAGGGCTGGGGGACCTTCATTATATACCTTTTCCCAATCACTATTGTATGAATCATTATTGTCTCCATCGGTGATATAAACAATAATATCTGCATCTTGTTTTGAAGCTTTGTAAAGAGAAGTAAAAAGGTTTGAATCTGTTTTCCATTTTAAAATAGTTACCGTAGGATATTTATTTTTTATCTCACTTTCCAAGTTTTCTATAAAAACGTTGATTTTTTCACTTGTATATTCTTGAGGCATACTTAATGATGTATCGTATAATAATGTGATTTTCGGAGTCCGTTGATTGTTTTCCATCATTGCTGATACTGGAAGACCGTTATCAAAAATTTTAAAATCTGCAGCGCTTAAACCTTCCACAAAATTGTTGTTTTTATCTGTAGGCGAAACTTCAAGTTTTACAAGTGGATAAATTCGTGGAACAGCTTTAATGGTAACTTGCTGCACTTCTTTTTGCAAATTGAGATTGGGTTTTGCCAAAAGTACCTTGCCGTTTAATGTTGACTCATCACTTTTTAAGTCAATAATATCTGCCTCAAGGGTAAAGGTGTTCCCAATGAAAGATCTTTCCGCCATATAATCTAAACCCTCATCAAAAGATTGAAAGGAAATAGTAGGTGTAAACATTCTTAAATTGCCAATTGGAGTAGCAATCATTTGTTCTAAAGAAAGTCCATTTGCAAATCCTAGAGAAAGTTGATTGCCGGCCAATTCGTGAAGCAACCACCTACCCGTGAGCAATTCTATTTCGTCTCTTAGGTTTATTCCGTTGCGTGTGGTAAGTGTTATTTCGACTTTTTCATCAGTATATTGATTTTCTTCTGCATTTGAGATTGTGCCGCCATTTCTTAAGTCTCCGAAAGCTACACTTGGATCAAAAAGGTGCGCATATTTTGTTTCTTCCCCACTTGTAAAAGTTACCGATGGAGTTCTATAATTATCCCAACGGAAATCGAATTTGTAAGGTCTTAATTTCTCTTTTTCGGGCAAAAGATTCCATAGTTGCTCTGCCAGTTTTTCACTTTCTTTTTCGTCATCATCAATTTGTATGAGGTGCGTTTCGTTTAGATCTGTTTGTAATTCTTTTTGCCATCGATCTAGAATTTTTTGATTTACTTTTGGTTCTAATTTTCTTTCCCTTGGTCTAAAGAAAAATACTGGTACATCTTCTGTTTTTATATCGGTCCGTTCATATATAATTTCTGAAGTAATTCCTGCTTCTTTATACATTTTATGCAGCAATTCCGCTTTTTCTCTAGGTGTAGCAAAACCATAACGTAAAACACCTCTTATACCATATCGCATTATTTTTCCCATACCTGTCAATGAAGAATTTGTAGGTGGAATGAGATAAATTTCATCCCGCACAAAATCGAACATCGCTTTTGGATCTTTCGAATCTATTAAGATTTTCATTCGCCCCTCTAAATGATCCGGACTTGTTTTTAAAGCCATGAGCATTTCTTCCCAAACTTTATAAGGTGCTTTTCCGGTACCTGTAAAATTTGGTGCGTCATCTTTGCATCCTACAAATGTGAAAGGAATTTGTGCGGCAACATAACACAATGCCAATTGTTGTATAAATTCCCGTCGATTGGTGCCAGCTGTTTTGGAGTTCTTCATAATAAATATGTTTTATGGGATAATGGACAAACTGTGAAAGTAATCAAGTATATCTGTAATTAAAGCAGGATAGCTGTAAGTAATATATCCCAGTAAAAAAAGCAAGAGCAATAGCACTAACGCACCAACTACACCATCTTTCCTTCCAGGTTCTAAGGTGGATATAGCTGGGTTTGACGGATGGTAGAAAACAGCAACTTGCTTATCTTTTGGATAGTTATCCATTAATTCTGCCGCTTTCTTGCTTTTGAAATTTTTAAAAGAGTTTGCGAAAAAAGGATTCTTTCCCTTATACTCAATGCCATTGATTTCATAGGTATATAAAAAATCTATTACTTTGGAAAGTGGAAAATCAAGCCCCTTTTTCACGAATCCTTTAACTTTTGGCCAATGCTCGGATTGTTTTGCCCACCACAAACGCCTAAATGATATAAATAAAAAGGGCAATATTGCCAATTGCAAAATAATGCCGGCTATTTGAGATTGACTAAATGATTCAAAGAATTTCATAGTTGTAAGATTATTTGTTAAAATCTTTAAAACGACTCAAATTATCAACCCCCATGGCATCCCAAAGTTCATCTACTTCCATCCCTTTTCCTTTTAGTTCTACATAAAAACGATTATCGTAGAGAAACTTCAGTTCAGATTCATTTTCACCGGTAACATAAACTCCTGAGGTTAAAATGCCATTACGTTCCTTTTTTTTATACTTCGTATTGTCATCGGATTCATAATTCATCAAATCATAACTTTTCAGGTGTAAAACTGCGAGACCGGCATTTTGGCCCACGGCATCTGTAATTGTCATATGGATAGTGCCATTACCAAAATTTCCGGCAACGACATTTGAAGCCATGTCGTTATGTCCAATTAACATTTTTGGTGGTTCGTCTAAGTTCAGGCTACCTAATTTTTTGGGAAAGGCTTCTAAGAATTCGGCCTCGGTTAGCCTTGTTTTTGTTAATAATTCTTCCATCAAACGGGCATATCCCTGATCTTTATTGGCATTCTTGCCTGTTACTTCTCTCATTAGGCCTTCCATATTTTTGGATGCAGCCGAATCGGATGATTCTGGAGATTCTTTGCAGGAAAAAAAGAGCAATACAAGGAGTGTTAATTTTAGTATATTTTTCATTTTATTTGATTTTACGATATATTTTACACTTCTTTTAATTACTCCAAGAATCTGCATTTTTCTTCCAAAAATATCCTGATATTTTTATAGCTTTATAGTTACTATCTATAACTTCTCTTATAATATCATAACTATCGGTTTCAATTATCTTAATCTTCTCGATAGCATTTTCATATTCATCAAAACCGCTTCCTTTAATCCATAATTCTGGACGTATTGGTATTTCTGTTGAGTTCTGAAGCAACAATCTAGCCCCATCTAACTGTAGTTCTACACCAATAATTTTGTCTTTTGGGGTGCCTTTAGGAATATTGATTCGTATTCCAAATGATTTTTTTGAACTGCCACCTCTAACTTCTTTCCAGTAATTATTACCTAATAAATTCCCTTTTCCCCAACCAAGTATAGATTCGCCAGTTATATATTCTTTTGTTCCATCAGGATAAGTTAATACCAAATTATTGCCTTGATCAGAATTAAGTTGAAAACTGGTCTCGTTAATATTTGGTTCTGAGTCATTATTATCACATGCTACTGTACCTAAAAATAGTATTGCAAAAGCCCCTACTTTTATCGTATATTTTAATTGTTTTAAAATGTGTTTCATCTGTTTCATTTTTAGTTCATTGATGGTTTTAGTTGATTCGTTCTTCTATAATTAATTTTGCCAAGGAGATGGTTTTCTCTTTATCTATGCTGTCATCATTGGAGATATCTACTTGAACTGTAAAAGAAACACCGTTAGAATACACCTCTAAATGGTTCTTTTTTGAATTCCAATAGGCACTTTCTCCAACCTCGTTTATTTTTGATAATTCTTCGTGTTCTTCGGGCTCAATAAAGTCTAAAAAAGATTCCATGTCGGCTTCGGCATCTACCCATTTTATTTGTGCTAGATCGGTACAAGAAATCGTAGTAATTTTCATACCTGGGGTTATGGTTTCTTTATTTCTTTCTCTTCCATTTTCCCAATTGTATCTCAAATTTTCACCGTACATGCCTTTTAATGTGTGCGTTTTTCTTGCTTTTGAGGCATCGAAACCTGTTATTTGCGATGCCATTTCCAAAGTCAATAAATCGTCATAATCGCCGCTAAACGTAACGCGGTTTTCCGATTTTGTAGCAACATCTTCTGAGCTATCATTATTTGTCAATGCATTTGTGTTTTGTCCGTTGCCTTTGCATGAAAAAAGCAATAGAACAAATACAGAGGTATACAATAATTTTTTCATGGTTTCTAGTTATATTGATCTAATTTTTTTAAATTTTCAAAGTCGATATACGACCATAAGGTATCAGCCGAGTCCGGTCCTCTTAGGGAGATTCTAAATCGATTGTTATAGATAAAAGAAATTTTATTTTGCTTAATTTTAGGCTGCAAAAAAGCAATGGTTTTATAACCATCATGTTCTGTGTACACATATTCTGTATCTACTGGACCTTTATTCTTGAACTTTAAGCTGTCAAAAAAGTTTCGAACAATAGCTATTGATCCTGATCCGTCTTGTATCCAAAAAGAATAATTACTTTGTGCAGTGCCATACATTCCTTGTGCTAACTGATTACTCGCCTGGGCGGCATGTTCACCGAATTTTTGATTACCGTTTATGTGTTCGGGTATTACAGCTAACAACTGATCTTCTGTTAAAGGAGTTTTCTTTTTTAATGCTTTATATAGTGCTTTTTGGCTTTCGCTATCCTGATATGGATTGTTCGTCGCTTTTTCTTCTGCTTTTTCAATAGCAGAAGAAATAGGGTTCTCTTTTCTGTCTGAATTTTTAGTATTCTGACATGAAATTACGAGTATGAGAAATAATAACAGATAGAAGTTTTTTTTCATGATAGGATGTTTTTTAAAAGTGTTGTTTTTATTAGAAAGGCTTGGAATAATAATCTAGTCGCCACCAATCGCTGGATTACTCATGCTTTTATAATCCGATTTATCGATCATTTTTTGAACTTCTTCTAAACCGATACACTCCATAGTTGCATTTAACTTGCTTTTTTTCTTATCGATCATCGTTAATTCTAACATCAACGTGTTTTCTCCATCTTTAAAGTATTTTTTCATGCCTTCGGGTATTTGGGCTTTATCGCTTTTATAAATATCATTAAAACTTACCGGCGCCTCGTTGGTAAAATACATAGTCATATCATACTCGTCATTGGTTGCTCTAACCCCTTTACAGTTATACCCCATAATGGTTTTATTTGGCAAGATTTCATAAGTAAAATCTGCCGAGGTATCTTTCATTTCGTCTGTATTTAAATCAACTGGCATTCCCATTGCCATAATCGATGAATTCCCTTCTGATTTCATATATATCACCATTATATTATTTCCTGTATCCATTACCATAAATACGTCTTCCATAGTAGGGGTGTTAAAACCGAAATAAGGTTGATTGGGTTTTAAAAAATAATCCAATATCATATCTCCTTCTTTGGAGGTAATTTTTAAAGAGTATTTCCATTCGAAATCGTAAGAATTCGGAACTTCCGAAACATCGACTGGTTTCTGTCCCATTCCAGGCATATTCATATTAAGTATTTTATCCATCGAATTTGATGTCTTTTCGCCTGCTTTATCCGCAGTTTTTTGAATAATAACATTCTCTACAGTGTTTTGTACTCGATTACTTAATTTTTTAAAGAATTGTGCACTAGCAGATTGAAATACGAATAGCATGCTAATTACTATCGAAATTGTTCGAATATTTTTTTCTAAAGTTTTCATTGGATTTATGTTTTTAGGGGTTACAATTTTAATTTATAAAAGAAGCCATTGTGCATCTGCCGGAACTTCATCTATTTTTGTGATTTCTGTTTTTGATGGTGTTATTTTACCGGTTTGTGATGTAAAAGTTTCGGTAATTGCATATTTGATTATATTCCACCCTTTTTGCAGTTCAAGATCATAAACAGTTATGTCCATATAATTTTCATCGTCGTTTCCCGTGTAAGTTGGCATACTGCACGATCCTTTTGCTGAGGCATTATTTTCTGCAAAAAACCATCGCAAGTAATAACCTTTTGCTATATTTCCTTGCCCATAATTAGATAACCATGATGAAATTTCCGGATTGTTGGTGCAATAGAGATATCCATATGTTGTTGATCCGTCTTTACTAACAGCTTCCAAATCCGGAAGACCGGAAAAAATAACTGTAGGATTTTCATACACTATTTCTTCATCACTGCAACCAAAGGAGGACTCTACAGTATTGAATTTCATTTCCCAACCCTGTGGTGCTTTTTCTTTTGCTTTGATGGCGGCTTCTTTCATAGTAGATAAATAATTATCTTCAAGCGGAATTACCATTTTACCATTAGATATAATAGTACCCATCGTGATTTTTTCTTTTGACATATAATCATTAAAGATTAATGGAACTTCTTCATTAGACCAATTTGCTATTTCGCCTTGAATAGAATTTTGTGCATAAAAAGCAGAACTCACCAATAAAAATATGGTTGCCATTACAATGTTGTTTTTTAATGTTTTCATGGGTTGTTTTTTATTTGTTAATTAAATATTTTTGAACCATTATTTATATTTCTCACCCAGAATAGGTACTGGATTTTCTCTGCCGTTTATGGTATTCATTGAAAGATCTAGCGGACTTTGAAAGCACACCCAAGCATTTGAATATGGTGTTTTTCTACCTGTTTGCTATAGCATTGTTGGTAACTGTGGTTTCCGTCTTGCTTACTTTCAAGATTTACCTAACATATTTAATTTTACCCCTATTTCTTCAATTCAATTTGGGAAACAAGTTTTTAAATTGGAATTATTCCAGTTTTAAAGGTGGTCCGACTACTTGCATTTCGTTGTCTGCAAAGATCTTTTCGATTTCTTTTGGAGTGGGTTCGTGGTCTAATGCTGCCATTGTAACAAAAAAATCTTCAAGTTTTCCTGCCGGTTGCATTATGACTGTCATTCTGCCCTTTTCTGATTTTTGCGTCCAAGCGTGTGGAACTTTGCGAGGTAGAAATATGCTATCTCCAACGGACATATCATATTTTTCATCTCCTACCTGAAAATAATAAGCTCCTTCTCTGATATAGAATATTTCGTCCTGTGCATTATGAATATGTAAAGGTGTTCCTCGTCCTTGGGAAAGCGAGGTCTGCTCAAAAATCGCCAAGTCGCCATCGGTGTCTTTTCCAGATATTTTAACATCCAAAATATTGGAATTCACACCTTTTAGTTTTAGATGACCATGTAGGCGGCCTTCGCCCGCACTAATTTTAAATCCTTTGTCTTTTCTTTTTGTCATTATTTCAACTGGAGTTAATGCCCACAGCGGTATTGTTGTGAACGCAATAAGTGCTGTAATGAATCCTTTTCTTTTCATACTTTTAGTATTTAAGGTTATTCAAAAAACTTCCAAAAACTTATTTTTTTATCTATTCGATTGCACTCAATTAATTTTTAGTATTTAAAGATTTTTAAACCATTCTTTGTATTTCTCTCCAAGAATGGGTACCGGAGTTTCTTTGCTATTAATGGCATTCATCAAACCCATTATCCACATATAGAGAAGCACGAAAACTCCAAGAATATTGATAATCCAACCAAGAATTGGTATCATACCAATCATACCTAAGGCTAAACCTGTTAATGCGAGTCCGGTAGATTGCCTAATATGGTAAGAAGCAAAGGCTTCTTTTTTGTCGTTATTCATCACATAGGCAATGATCAATCCGATAATTGTGATGTAAGCAATGATGGCCATGTTCTTGCTTTCGGTTTGTTGTACTAAAGTTTTGTCTTGATTTTCCATAAATAAAGGTTTAAAATTTGTATAGGATTTTAAAATTCGTCGGTTAAAGTGAAATTTGACACTTGATTTTAAGTAAACCTATGAGAGATTAAAAAGAAAGGATATACCATTTGTAACCAATGATAACAAATATGTAACATTGGTTGAAAAAGTGTTTATTCTAAGTATATTTCTGGTGAAACATCATCATCAAAGAGTATTGAAAATTTGCAGTTAGCCCAATTTGCTATATCGCCTTGAATAGAATTTTGTGCATAAAAAGTAGAACTCACCAAAAGAAATAAGATTGTTATTACTATGTTGTTTTTTACTATTTGCATGGGTTAATTTTTTAAAGTTCTATTTATTTATTTTTTTACGAGATCAAATCTATAACAGCTTTGGGTTGTCTTTGTAAATAACTTTATGGTTGGTATACAATAATGTATAAATGGATTCTAAAATTTTGTAAATTGAGGCATGAACTTAAATTGTTATTAGTTAACCATTGGAACAGTTTTTTTTGCTAACCATACACGAAATAATACAATTGATATAATTTAAAAATAAATACATTTACGATTCTATTATATTTACCCATTCAATTGACTCCAGATGATAAAAGCTATAATTGTTGATGACGAAATAGGTGCTATAAAAAGCTTACAATGGGAAATAGAAAGCTTTTGCCAAGGGATAGAAATATGCGATAGTTTTACCGATCCTGTAGAGGCCATTTCTGCTATAAACTATATCAAACCCGATTGTGTTTTTCTTGATATTGAAATGCCTGAAATGGATGGATTTCAATTATTACAAAACCTAAACTTTAGAGATTTTGACCTCATCATTACAACGGCTTTTGATAATTATGCCATAAAAGCCTTTAAAGAATCTGCCATAGATTATTTGTTAAAACCCATAGATACAGATGATTTATTAAAGTCGGTAGCCAAAATAAAAGAGAATAAAAACAAAAATGTATTAGGAAATGAATTGAAAAAAGTTTTAGCGAGTATCACCCATCAAGTCAATTTCAATAAAATTCAGATTCCCTTAGCAGGTAAAACCATTTTTGTAGGAATTAATGACATTATTTATTGTAAATCTGATGGTAATTATTGTGAAATTTATTTTACGGATGGGAAAAAAGAAGTGCTTTCAAAAAAGATTAAAGACGTAGAAGAACTTATTAATCACGATAATTTTTTTAGAGTACATAATTCTTATTTAGTAAATATAAACTTCATTAAAGAATTTATAAAAAGTGATGGTCAATATTTGGTTATGGCAAATGGCACCTCAATACCTATTTCTCGTTCCAAAAAAAGTGCCTTGTTAAAAGTGTTAACACCTTAGTTGTTATTTTTAAATGAACAGCGAATCAATTAAATATATATTGGAGTATCCTAACGAAAATGGTATTCTCTATTTTGTTCTGGGTATTTTATTTATGCTCTCTATTTATCATTTTTTATTATACTTTCAACATAAAGACAGATCTTATTTATATTACAGCGGTTACACCTTCTTAATTCTACTAAGCCATTTAAATGAGGCTAATGATGGATTTATTTCTGTTTTAGCCAAGCCTTTTATTAATATTTTAAATGCTTTGGATGTAAACTTTGTATGGAGTTATAATATGTTGTATTTTATTTTTGCTTTTACCTTTTTAGATTTGAAAACATTTTCCCTAAAATGGTATCGCAGAATATTCAGAGCCATTTATTTTATATTTTTTATTACTGTTCTGTTTGAAATTTTATATCGTATAACAGGCAATATCGACTTCATTACTAAAGGCAATATTTTTTTTCTGATTTACATGAATATACTTTCTGTAAGAGCGTATATTTTACTTTTTACAATGGACAATCCTTTTAGATATTACATAATGGTTGGCTCTTTGTTTTTGTTTGGTTCATCAATGGGAGCTACGTTAATTGATATGTTTGAATTAATACCGGATAGCAACGAACTGAGCTTTACTATTTTCTATTTTGGGGTTATTTTAGAAAACATTCTTTTTACATTAGGATTGGGACATAAACAAAAATTGATTTTAGAAGATAAAAATAAATCTCAGGCAACGTTGATAAAACAGCTTCAAGAAAATGAAAAACTAAAAGATACTTTGCATCAACAATTAGAAGAAAACGTAGCTTCATTAAGCCAACAGGCAAAAACCGAAAAAATTCAAAAACTAAAAGAAAAATATGATAAAGAGTTAGCCGAATTAAAAATTACTTCATTGCGAAGCCAAATGAATCCGCACTTTATTTTTAATAGTTTGAATTCTATTAAAATGTATATTATAAAAAACGAAAAGGAAAATGCAGTGTATTATCTCAATAAATTTTCTAAACTCATTAGAAAAATATTAACCTCAACACGCGAAAAAGAAATTAGTATGGCTGATGAGATTGAAACGATGGAATTGTATGTAAACATTGAAAATATTCGATTTAATAATGAAATAGATTTTTCTTTAGAAATTGAAAAAAGCCTAAATCTTGATACCATTAAAATTCCGGCGCTTATTTTACAACCTTTTATAGAAAACGCTATTTGGCACGGACTTGCATCTAAAAAAGGCCATAAAAAATTAACAATTACTATTAAAAAAGAAGGTCCTTTGCATATAAAAATTACAATTGAAGATAACGGAATAGGCAGAAAAAAATCAGCGGAATTAAAGGATAAAAAATTATATAAAAGAGATTCAATAGGTATAAAACTTACAGAAGAACGGCTCGGTAATTTCGCTAAAGAATATAAAAATGATTATTCCATAACTTTTATAGATCTAGTCGATGAAGATGATAAGCCAATTGGCACTGAGGTTGACATTAAATTACCGCTAAACTAATTGCTTTTTCATTTTAAATTTCATCAATAAAAATGAAATTTGATTTTAAACAAACCTATAGAGATTAAAAAGAAAAAATATAACTTTTGAAACCTATGACAACAAGAGGTGTAAAAGGATTGAAACAAGGCTTATTCTAAGTACTCAGAAGGTGTTTTTCCATACACTTCTCTAAAGCATTTTATAAAATAAGAAGGGCTGTTAAAACCGGAACTATAGGCCGCTTCGGAAATATTTACATCAGGGTTTTTTAAAATTTTAACGGCTAGTTTCAATCGTTGTGATCGAATAAAAGCGGTAGTAGATAAATTGGTTAAAGCGGTAAGTTTTCGATGTAATTGCATGCGACTCATTCCAATGAGCTTGCTAAAATTATCGGCGTTGAAGCTTGGGTCAGTAAGATGTTTGGCAAGAATATCTTCAATACGTTTGAAAAATTTTTCATCGGTGTTAGTTATAGCAATATCTTTTGGAGCAAGAAATACATCTTGACGATAACGGAATCGCAGTTTTTGCCTGAGTTCAATTAATTTTTTAACTTTCACCTGCAATTTTCTTGAATTGAAAGGTTTCGTGATATAATCATCTGCTCCGGTATTTAGCCCAATTATTTCATGGTCATCACCACTTTTTGCTGTTAATAGAATGATTGGCACATGAGATGTTTTTTCATCTTCTTTTAAAGTTTTACATAATTCTATTCCGTTTTTTATGGGCATCATTAAATCGGAAACAATAAGGTCAGGTATTATTTTTAGAGCTTTTTCAATGCCTTCCAAACCATTGACGGCTTCAACAACTTTATACTCATTTTGAAGCAGTGATTTTATAAATTTTCGCATATCAAAATTATCCTCTACTAGTAAAACTATAGGAATTTTTGAAATACTCGAATTTGGATGTGTTGAAACCACTTCCTCGATTTCTCTACTAATTTTCAAATCGGGCTTACCAAATTCATGTGATGAGAAAGCTTCTTTACAGGTAGGCAAAAGGATTAAAAATTTAATTTTTTTAGTATCAATATAAGAAGCTTCTATTGTGCCATGCGATAATTGAACCAATTCTTTTACTAAAGATAATCCGATTCCAGACCCTTCGGCACTTGAATCTATTTGAAAAAAGCGATCGAATATCTTAGTTAAATCGGTTTCAATTATGGTGTCAATAGAATTTATAAAAATTAAATTTATCATTTCATTTTTATCTAGAAAGGCTTCAAATAGTATTTTTCCATTAGCCGAAGTATATTTTATAGCGTTGGAAAGTAAATTGTTTATGATTTTTTCAATCACATCACTATCAAACCAAACTTTTTTAATTGTAGGTATTTTTGAATGGAACTCCAATTTTTTCTGCTCTGCTAATAAGGCAAAAGAAGCAGATACAGATTTGAGTAACAAATCAATTCTACCTTCACGAATTTGTAATTTAATTGAGCTTGATTCTAGTTTTGACAAATCTAACAATTGGTCAAAAAGATGCAATAATTGGCTCGCGTTTCGGTCAATTAACTGTAAATCACTTCTCGTTTCTTCTGGCAAAGTTGAACTTTGCAATTGCTTTTTTAGAGGTGCCGTGAGAAGCGTTAAAGGAGTTTTGAATTCATGAGAAATATTGGTATATAATTTATTTTTATGATTATCAAGATCTTTTAGACGATCTTTTTCGCCTTTTTCTAATTTAAGTTGCAGCTGCATTTTCCAGCGCCATTTAAAATAAACATAAGTAAGATAAATTAAAGTTAGCCCTAAGTAGATGTAAGCTAATATTGCCCATGTACTAAGATACCAAGGTTTTAATATTTCAAATTCTAAGGTGCTAGGAGTATCATTCCAAACACCATCGTAATTGCTTGATTTTACTTTGAATTGGTATTTTCCGGAAGGAAGATTTGTGTACCGTACAAAATTCATATTACCTGATTTCACCCAATCTTCATCTAAATTGGTTAGTTTGAATTCGTATAGATTTTTTTTTGGCAACGAAAATTGTAAGCTTGAAAAAGTAAAGGAAATCGTATTTTGTTTTGATTTGAAAACCAATCCATCTTCTAAGGGATAAGCTTTATTAAAAACTTCAAATTTAGTGATAACCGTTTTTGGCAAAACAGTATTTTCAATAATATTATTCGGATTAAAAAAATAAAACCCTTCTAATCCGCCAAAGTATAAAACGCCGTTTTCAGTTTTAAAATAAGCTCCTGTATTGAACTCGGTTGCCAATCCATCATAATTAGCATAATTAACAATAACCGGTTTTTGATTTAGATTTTGAGCTGGAGTAAATTTTGTTATTCCTTTATTTGAACTAAGCCAAAGGTTGTTATTGTCATCTGGAATCACTGCGTAAATAACATCGTTTGCAAGACCATCTTTTGATGTATAGTTGTAAAATTTCTGATTTTTTATATCAAAAGCATTTAGACCAGCTCCATTTGTACCAATCCATAATACTTTATTTTTATCAAAATACAAGGTTTTTATATTATTAGTGGCAATTGAATTTTTATCTTTTTTATACTGATGAGTTGTGAATGTTTGGTTCTTTCGATCGAATTTCACAATTCCGGATGACTCTGTTCCTAGCCAAAAGTTTTTTTCGTCATCTTCAATGATGACTCTTATATTGTTGCTCGGCAGTGTGTTTGTTTCATCTGTTTTTGTATATCGTTTGATTTCTCCTCTGCGTTTATCAAATTGAATCAAACCATTATCACGCGTACCTAGCCATATTGTATTTTCACTATCTCTAAAAATGCACCATACAGTTTGCGCGTTTAATGGTATTTTTGAATCACCATTATAAACTGTAAAGTTGTTTTTAGCATTTAAAATGTTTAATCCGCTATCTTGTGTGCCTATCCACAGATCTTTATCGGCGTCTTGAAGTAAACTAACAACTCGATTGGAAGAAATAGAATTTTCGTTTTCACTTACCTTAAAAGTTCGCCAGTACGCATTATTTGGATCATATTTGGTCAAACCTTTACCCGAAGTACCAATCCAAGTTGTTCCGTTTTTTTCAACGCTTATTGCTCTTACCAAATCAATTGCCACACCTTCTGGAGTTTGAAAATTGGTAAAAGAATTGAATTTCTCTAAATATTCATCATAATAACTAATCCCGGCACCATCAGTTCCAAACCAAATAGTCCCAGAATAATCTTCATAAATGCTAAGAATATCGTTATAATGCAAAGATCTCAAATTGTGTTTTTCAAATTCAAAGTGTTCAATCTTATCTTTCTTGATATCCACCAAATACAAACCATTACCATAAGTTCCTATCCAAAGTCGATTTTTTTTATCGAGATGCAATGCCAAAATATTTAAATCATTTGGTAATTTATTAAAAGATATATATTCGGAAACTCGATGAAAATCTTGATTTTTTTTATCTCTAAAAAAAAGCCCGTTACCATAGGTGCCAATCCATTGACCACCGGAATTTTCCATAGCAATGGCGCTAAAATTTGTATGTATTGTTTGACCAGAACTATTTTTAGCTTGAATAATACTTGTTTTTTTTGTTTGGTTATTCAGTTCAATAATTTGGTTTTCGGCTGCAATTATTATTTCGTTTTCATTTTTTTGTGCGATTTGAAAAATGGTTCCCTTGATTTCGGTTTTTTTCAAAACATGGGTAGCTTCAAATGTTTCTGTATTTATCAGAAACAATCCATTAGAATACGTGCCAACCCATAAATTTAATTTCGAGTCTTGAAAAACGATACTGGCATCAGTAATGGTTGCAATAGGTTCAAATCTATTCTTGAAGGAATTGTATTTATGAGGGATTTTATTCATTGGAATAATCCATAAATTACCTTGCCTATCCGTATATACTTTGCCTAAATTGCTGTAATTAGGTTTTGTTACATCAATAAAAGTATATGGATAGTAAGAAAATTCTCTTCCGTCATATTTGTTCAAACCATCTTGTGTTGCAATCCATAAATAGCCTATGCTGTCTTGTGCAATAGATATAGCACTATTTTGGGATAAGCCTTCTTTTACAGAAAGTTGTCGAAACGTAATTTGCGATTGTGCGTTAGATTTTTTAGTAAAAATAAAGAAGAGAAAAACAAATGAAATAATGGTAATTAAAAAGGGGAACCTATTTTTTATCATAACTTAAACTCTAACCAATTTGTTTTGTGTAAGTTAAAAAAAAATTGATTTGTATTTACATAGGGTTGTTTTTTACTAAATTTTAATAGAAACCCAATAAAACCCTTTAAAATCAAAAAAATATGAAGTGAGATAGGTTTATTTCAAGAGCAATCTTTTAACGGCTTGTTTATTTCCTTCTGCAATTTTTAAGAAATAAATTCCTTGTGATAAACTAGATAAATTTAAAGGATAGTTAGTGGTTTCAATACCCTTTACTTGATGTACCAACTTGCCTGTGATATCATACACTGATAATTGCATACTTTCAGAATTTCTTCTTTGAATATTGAATATTGCATTAGATGGATTTGGATAAACTTTAAATTTAGTTTCCTCAAAATCTTCAACTGCTAAAAGAGCTGTTGCATCAATGGTGAAATTATCGATAGAAGCACCTTCTCCATTTTCTGCCTGATCGGTGGCGAAAACAAAACGGAAAATTATATTGGTTGCGGTTGCAAAAGAAGCTAAATTATAGCTGTATTCTTTTGCAGTAGTATCTGTACCTGTCCATTGCTTACCAACAGTTATAGGTCGTTTTGGGTCTATAAAATTACTGTTATACCAGTTTGGATCATTTGCAGTGCCTAAAATTTCCCAGGTTTTTCCATTGTTTAATGTATACTCCATATAGAGAACATCCCAATCTTTTTCAATATCAAAAACCATATCAAACTTTAAAATCGGATTTTCCATTTGGGATAAATCATAACATGGCGTAACCAAATAACTTGTGGTTTCATCGGAATAATTTCCAGAAGAATTTGTGGTATATGAATTATCGAATTTATTTAAAAATAGGGTAGAAGTCGCAATTCCTTTTTGCCATAATTCATTAGTGCTTCCAACATTTTTAACCAACCATTCATCAGGATTCGCATCGCCAAAAGTATTAATATATTGACCTTCACTTGAAATATTGGTGGTAAAACTAGCCTTTAACGTATTATTTTCCACGAAAGTGTCATTTAAAATAACAGTTTCAATTTCTAAGGTATGACTACCATAAGATATTGCGCTATTGTTGGGTAGTTCGATTTCTTTTGTTTCATCAGGATTAATAATACCATTATATGTGTATGTAAAATTTTCTAAATCAATGCTGTAATTGATTTCAATTTTATTAAAAGATTTTAATCCATTATTTTTTACCGTTATATTTGGAGTAATTCCGTTGCAATTGATCGTGTTATTACTATTGATACTTAATAAGCTAATATCGTAGTTAGCTTTAGTCACTTCTATATTTGATTGCCAAACACCTCTACCATAAGTACCTACAGTGATGGTTTTATCATTTGTATTGATTTCTATATCATTAATTGGTACGTTTGGTAAATTGCTATCGAATGTTTCCCATTCGGTTAAATTGTCATTGATATGATAAACGCCGAGACCTGTACCAATATATAAATCGTTTATTAAACTTTGGTTTTGATGTTTGATGACCAATTTAGGTTCTGATGGTAAATTTTTTGTAATGTCAACCCAATTTTCACCTCCATCTGAAGATTGATACACCCTTCCGGAAATACCGCCGATGGTGACATATATAATGTTGCTATTTTGGTTATTTACTGCTATAGAGCTAATAAAATATTTAAAATCATTCGGCATCTGAATAAAAGTTATCCCTCTATCAATACTTTTGAATAAATTTTTTGATTTGGAAACGTATATTACATTGTTATTTGAAGGTGCAATTTCTACATTATCTAAATCACCTTCAAAGAAATCTGTTGAAACTGCTTCCCACATATTATTAACTAACTTGTACAACCTCGAATAACCAGCATAAAGAACACCTTCTTTATTGGTTGTGAGCGGAGTGACCCAATTTCCACCGCTATCTTCTGATCCGTTAACTTCACTTGATGGAGCATAAGCTACTGTTACACCTTCGGTTGTCCCGCCATCAAAAGTTACATTCAAACTACTACCGAATTGCGTAAAACCGTAATTAATTTTTTCATTATTTGGGTCAATTGCACAATCCATACCATCACCACCATGATAATTGTGCCAAATATTATTGCTAAAAGCAAAACCACCATTATCTTGTAATCCTCCTACAATCCTTGATGAAGAATTTTTGGCAGTAGCAATTTTGTAATACTGGCTGATATTTAAATTTTCGGTAAGATCGTCGAATGAACTAGCGTTATTGCTTGATTCATAGATGCCTCCATCGGTTCCTGCATACAATTTATTATTAAAAAATCGTAAAAAATGAATATCGGCATGCGTATAAGCAGGGTGTGAATAGTTGTACCAATAATTTTTTTGAATGAAATTATTTCCGCCATCACCAGAACTCCAGATATCTAAGACGCCAACAAATACTAAATTGGCATTTGTTGGTGAGACAGTTAACGCCATATCGTACCAAGCCTGTTTACTACCTCCAAATATATCGTCTGATTCTAAAGTTTTTGCAAAAGTGGTTCCGCTATCTTTAGAAACATAAACACCTTGAAAAGAATCGTCAGTTTTCGCACTTAGCAGATATAAAAAATTTGGATTTGCGGGTGTAACATCAATCGCCATCCGCGAAGAAGTACCTTTTACCGGTAAATTCTCACTGCTAATAATATCAAAGGTGTCACCACCATTAACTGACTTGTAAAAAAAGCCATTACCAACGCAATAAATGGTATTGGGATTGTCTGGTTTTAATTTAAAATCAACAATATTACCAGAGAGTTTTTTACTCCAATTTACACCGGCATTGGTGCTTTTATAAAAACCTTTATTGGTAGAAACCCAAATTATATTTGAATTGGATGGATGAATATAAATTTCATTTGAAATGGAATAGGTATCCGAAAAATCGAGTCCTGTTTTTTTCCAGGTTATTCCGGCATCGGTTGATTTTAAAACACCAACGCTGTAGGTGTCAAAAGCATCATCGTCTCCTGTTGCTATATAGATGATATTTGAATTTTTTGGGTCAATTGCAATACCGGAAACTCCAATTTGTGGTAAGTAATCCGATAGTGGAGTCCAATTAATTCCAGCATCTGTTGATTTCCAAATACCTCCTGAAGGTGCTCCAACATAATATGTTGTAGGGTTATTAGGATCAATGATAAAAGTATTTATTCTTCCTTGTCCTGTTTTGGTATTTGTGGTTAGCGGTCCAACAGATATCCAGTTACTAATGCTACTTTTTTTAAACTCACCAAGTTTTTGTTTTTGCTCCCAAGCACTCCACAATACTAAAGGTGTTGCAATAGAGCCGTCTTTTTGCAGATAATTTTTCCAATGATTTTCCCAACGTTTAAATGGTTTAAACCCACTACCTTTTTTAGAATAATCTTTATTTTTCCAATAGGTATTAAAAGAAGTTGTTATCGCATCAAAATTATTGGCAGAATTTGTAGTTTTTTTCGCATTATCAGAACCCATCATCCATGGTGCATTCTCATTATACTGGGCATTGGTTTGAACTAAAACCAATAAAAAAATTACAATAATAAACTTCTTCATCAAGGAGGGAAATAAATAGCTTTTTTTTATTTTAAAAATCAAAGATATGAAAAAAAAAAGTGAATTGATTTTTAATTCATTATGGCTTTATTTAAAACTCATTCTCTATGTAAATTATTGTCTGGCAACTTTTTTAAAGTTCCTAAAGAATCTGGATTTTGCAGTATTTCCTGAATGAATTCATCTACATCGCTATTTAGGTTTTCCTGACTTACGAGATTATTTATTTTTAAATTTAAAGCGGAAAATGCATTTAAAATATTTTCATTTTCTTCTATGACTTCTTGTTTACTAATGGTCTTAATTTCAGCCATATCTGCCAATCTCAAGGTCTCATTATGCAAAACATTTAACCTTATTTTTACGGAAGGAATTTTAAATCTGTCAATACGTATAGAATCTTTTAATTGCTGTGCAAGATTTGCCAAATCTTTCGCATTAAAAAGTGCATCCCGCATGGTAATGTTTTTATACTGCGCTAAAAAATCATTTAATTTTTGGTATTCTTCCCAGTTTTCTATCTCTAATTGAGATTCATGTGTTAACGGAACAAGACTACTTTTCGGCACAATTGTATTTGTTTGAACACTGTCATTGCTGTCGTTGACAATTGGTATTTCGGTCGTTGTCGTTGTTTTTTTACAGGAAAAAAAGAGGACTACCAATAGAATAAAAAAGAGATTTTTTAAAGACATATCTGTTTTGAATCAGATGTCAAAAATAAGCATTATTTATAACACTTGAAATTGATTTTCATCATGCGAAATGCGCAATATTTAGCTATCTTTGCCCCACTAAATTAAAAGTATGAACCAAATAATTCTTGTTATTGGCGCAAGCGGTCAAATTGGAACGGAACTAACTTTGAGACTTCGTCAAATATACGGTAATGAGTGTGTTGTTGCTTCCGATATTCGAAATGGAAATTATGACGTTATGGAATCTGGTCCGTTTGAAATTTTAGATGTTACTAAAAAAGAAGATATCACCAGAGTTGTAGAGAAGTACAAGGTAAAACAGGTTTATTTGATGGCAGCAATGCTATCTGCTATTGCAGAAAAAAGACCTCAAAATGCATGGGATTTAAACATGAATTCTCTTTTGAATGTTTTGGATATTGCAAAAGATAAACAAATAGAAAAAGTTTTTTGGCCAAGTTCTATCGCAGTTTTCGGACCTTCATCTCCAAAGAAAGATGCACCTCAAAAAACTATTTTAGAGCCCTCAACGGTGTATGGAATTAGCAAGTTAGCTGGCGAAAATTGGTGCGCTTACTATCAAGTTAAGTACGGTGTAGATGTTCGGAGTATCCGTTATCCGGGAATTATTAGTTATAAAACAAACCCTGGTGGTGGCACAACCGATTATGCGGTTGAAATTTTTTATGCAGCACTAAAAAGAAAATCATATACTAGTTTTTTGAATAAGGATTCCTATTTACCAATGATGTATATGGATGATGCCATTGATGCAACAATTCAACTAATGGATCATGAAAAATTTGATAAATTCACTGCTTATAATTTGTCTGCGATTAGTTTTTCCCCTAAGGAAATAGCAAAAGCAATTCAAACATATATTCCGGAATTTACCTTAAAATATAAATTGGACAGCCGTCAGAAAATTGCGGATAGCTGGCCACAAAGTATTGACGATAGTGTTGCTAGAACTGATTGGAATTGGCAGCATAAATTTGAATTGGATGATTTGGTAAAAGCAATGTTAAAAGGCTTGCATTTTCCGATATCGTAAGTTCAAGCCTAATTTTCGTCTATTAAAAAAAATAAAATATTATGGAAAAAGTGATTCAAGAAAGTCTGAAAAAGGCATTGAGTTATAATGAGTATAAAGCTCTAATAGTAAATCTGTTAAAAGAGGGTAAATCTACAGGAATTCTTCAATCTGATGATTTATTAAATTATACTAAATTGAATGAAAAAAGAATGAAACGCTTGGATAAGCAAACTTCACTCTCTAATGACGCTGCTGAAAAAACACAAGCGATTCAAAAAGATTTTACTTGGTTGGTTTTAACCGAAAGTTGGTGTGGTGATGCCGCGCAAACACTTCCGGTAATTAATAAATTTGCCGAGATAAATTCGAAAATTGAATTGAAAGTAGTTTCCCGAGATGAAAATGAAGATTTGATGAATGCGTTTTTAACCAATGGATCAAAATCAATTCCTAAATTAATTGTAATCGAAAAAGAAACGAACAAAGTTTTGAGTTCTTGGGGGCCACGTTCAAAAGTAGCAACGAAACTAGTGAATGATTATAAAGAAAAAAATGGGGCATTAGATGCAGAGTTTAAAAAGGACCTTCAATATTGGTATAACGATGATAAAGGAAAGAGTATTGAAAATGATTTAGTTGAATTTATAAATTTAATGGTTTAAAACATGTTGGTAGAAAAAGATTCTTTACCCGATAATTCAAAAATCTACATTTTTCCTGCAAACAGAAAGCTTTATCCTCAAGAATCTCCTGTAATTCAAGAAAGAATAGGTAAGTTTTTAAAAGAAATCTCTGCAATTGATTTATACTTTGAAATGAAGTATGATCGGTTTTTAATTTTAATTGTTTCGCATGAAACTCCTTTGAACATGGAGCAAAGTGATGCTTTGGTAAATTTAATTCAAGAGCTTGAAAAAGAGTATAAAATTACCTTATTAGATAAAGTTAATGTTTGTTTCAAGCAAGGGGAATATGTGCAATTAAAAGAAATGAATGCTTTTAAGAAATTGATTAAAAGTAAAGGAGTTTCTAAAAAAACAATTGTTTTCAATAATTTGGTCACTACGAAAAGCGAATATGACTGTTGTTGGGAAACTCCGGCAGAAGAAAGCTGGATTTCACATTATTTTTGAAGTAAATCATCGACAAATTTAATTGGATCAATGGCGTTTTCTACATTGAAATCGCCACTTTTCGTTCTTCGCAAAGCGGTTAAATGTGCTCCAGAATTCAAGCTTTTACCAAAGTCATTTGCCAGGGATCGAATGTAAGTTCCTTTACTGCAAACCACTCGAAAATGAATATTTGGTAAGTCGATTTTTGTGATTTCGAATTCAAAAATGGTTGTTTTTCTACTTTTTATTTCTATAGTTTTTCCTTTTCTGGCTAATTCATATAAACGTACACCATCTTTTTTTATAGCAGAAAACATGGGCGGTGTTTGATCAATCTCGCCTAAAAATTGTTTTGTTGCCTCTAAAATTTGTTTTTCTGTAAGATGCTCTATTGAAAAAGTTGCATCGATCTCGGTTTCTAAATCGTAAGAAGGGGTTGTTGCCCCTGCACAAAATATGCCTGTATATTCTTTGAATTCAGCCTGAAGAGTGTCAATTTTTTTGGTGAATTTACCAGTGCATAAAATAAGTAACCCTGTTGCCAACGGATCCAAAGTTCCGGCATGACCGACTTTTAATTTTTTGAGTTCATATTTTTTTTTTAAAGCCCAACGTAACTTGTTTACAACTTGAAAGGAAGTCCATTTCAGAGGTTTATCCACCAAAATTATTTGTCCGTTAAGAATATCTTCTGTTGTCATTTAGTTCAAAGATGCGTAGATAATGGCGATGATCCCAATAATAAAACAGTAAATGGAAAAATAAGAAAGTTTACTCTTTTTCACCAAAGTAATCATCCAGTTACAAGCAAATAAACCGGAAATAAAAGCAGCTATAAAACCAGCTGTCATAGCACCAAAATTGGCACTTTCAAAATTTATTTCACCGCCTAACATGTCTTTGCCCACTTTTCCGAAAATCAAAGGCACCACCATTAAAAAGGAAAAACGAGCAGCTTTTGTTCGGTCAACGCCTAATAAAACCGAAGTTGAAATAGTAGCTCCTGATCTCGAAATACCTGGTAGCATCGCAATAGCTTGAGAAACACCAATGATAAGTGCATTTTTGAAAGACACTTTTTTGTCGGTATGTTTCGCTTTATCAGCTAAAAGTAATAATAGTGCGGTAATGAGCAGCATAAAGCCAACGAATAAGATTTTTCCGCCAAAAAAAGCTTCCAATTCCTTTTCAAAAAGTAATCCAATAATTACTGCGGGCATCATCGAAATAATAATTTTTACCGTAAATTGGGTTTCTTCATTCCATTTAAATTGAAATAAGCCTTTTAAGATGTCAATAATTTCTTTTCTAAAAATTACCATGGTGCTCATTGCAGTTGCAAAATGTAGCACAACGGTAAAGGTTAAGCTTTCTTGCGGAAGTGTGTCATCACCAAAAATTGCTTTTGCTAATTCTAAATGACCACTTGATGAAACTGGTAAAAATTCGGTTAAACCCTGAATAACACCAAGTATAATGGCTTCTAAATAACTCATAAAGTTTGTGAAATAAATGGAAATTATTGTGGTATTATTTGTTTTTTATCGGATTCGCCATGATGGCATAAACCTCTACTGCAAGTCCAATTAATACTAGCGTTGGAGCCAGTCGTATTCTTCTAAAATTGTATATATCGGCGTTAAAAACAGCTGGGTCATCGCTGCCACCGCCTGCCATTAAAACAAATCCAAAAAGGATAATTATAACACCAATTATCATGATAATATAATTTCTTTTTCCGAAAAGAAACTCCCCGGTTTTGTCGTTTTGTTCTTTATTTTTTTTTGCCATTGTAATGAAATTACTTTTTTTATTTCGAAATAATACTCGTTAAGCTATTGTTTTTTAATAGTATAGCTCGTCGGTTCTTAAATTTAAAAAACGTTGTGTTGCAAAAAATGTACTAAACCAGGTAATTAAAATTCCAATAAGGAAAATAGCTCCAAATAATATAGCCAATTCCAATTGATTTTCAACTAAGCCAAATTCAGGAAAATGTCGATTTAAATAAAATATTACCAATGCTAATTCAATTATAGCTAGAATTGCTCCAAAAATTCCTAATCGAATACTTCTCCAAATAAATGGTTTACGAATAAAATGTTTTGTTGCACCAACCATTTGCATAGTTTTTATGGTAAACCGTTTGGAATAAACAGATAATCGAATAGAACTATTTATCAAAACAATAACCACTAAAGTTGCTAAGCTACTAAAAATCAGGATAAAAAGACTGATTCTTTTTACGTTTTTCGTTAATAGATCAATAAGAGGCTTATCATAAGAAACATCGGCTACAAATTGATTATTTTGGTAAAGTTTCTCAATTTCTTCCATTTTTTCGGGAGTCACAAAATCTGCTTTTACATTAATATCAATTGCATTTTGTAATGGATTGTATCCTAAAAAATCCATAAAGTCTTCTCCGTTTTCTTCTTTGTAGATTTCAGCGGCTTCTTCTTTAGAGATAAATTTAGTACTTTTTGTAAATGCTTCTTTATCAATAGATTTTTGCAAATTTAAAATACCTTCTTTTTTCACATCTTGCTTTAAATAAAGCGTGATTGCTGCTTTTTCTTTAAAGTAATTGGAAACTTTATTGGTATTTAAAATCAATAAGCCTAAACAACCAAGCAAAAATAACACTAACGAAATACTAACAATAACCGAAAAATAAGAAGATTTTAATCGTCGTTTTTGGTATTTTTCAAAAGACTTACTCATGTATTTTACTAATTTATTGGGAGTTGCAAGGTAATTATTTCTGCATAAAAGGCAAACAAAAATAAATCCCAAAAATAGACAAATATTTGTTGAAATTTTGATTTTAAATTTAGCCCTAAATTGCTATATTTATTAGTATAAAAGTATCTATTTCGTATAACCAAATCTATATTTAGTATGAATTATTGATATTATTCATATTATTTCGCCTTATTTTTGCACCTATGGAGACAAACAGACAAAAAAAAATTGCAGGAGTTTTACAAAAAGACTTGGTCGATATTTTACAAAACTCAATGCGTGATAATATGAAGGGAGTGGTGATTTCGGTGACGAAAGTACAAGTTCCTACAGATTTAAGCCAGGCAAAAGTTTATTTAAGCATTTTTCCTACAAATAATCGTGACGCTATTTTAAAAGCTATTATTGCGAGTACGCCTTCCATAAAAAAGGAATTGGCACACCGAACTAAGAATCAATTACGTCGTTTACCAGAACCTTCTTTTTTTATTGATGATTCTTTAGATTATATAGAAAATATTGATGCAGCACTTCGTGGTGAAGATGAAAATCCGATAAAGAATCCTGAAATTTTAAATAAAAATAAGAAGCATTAAGTTGAATTTTCCTCTGTACATCGCAAAGCGCTATTTGTTTTCAAAAAGCAGTAATAATGCTATCAATATTATTACAACTATTGCTACTTTGGGTGTTATCGTAAGCACAATTGCCTTATTTGTTGTATTGTCTGTATTCTCAGGATTAAAAAGTTTCAGCTTAAGTTTTATTAAAACAGCCGATCCTGATTTAAAAATAACTTCAGTTCAGGGTAAATCCTTTACTTTCAATGATTCTATTCAAAAAAAGTTGGTACATGATAAAATAGCCGCTTATACCAAAGTTATTGAAGAACGCGCTTTTTTTAACTATAAAGATAAATCACATATCGCGATAATTAAAGGTGTTGACACCAATTATCTGCAGGTAAATAAAATGGATACTGCTGTTTATTTTGGCGATTGGATTAACTATAATGAAAAGCACACAACTGTTGTTGGCAGTGGAATTGCAACCATACTTTCTGTAGGCACGTATGATTTTTTAGAATCGCTTAAAATTTTCGTGCCGAAACCGGGCGAAGGGTATATTACCGATAATAGTAATGCGTTTAAACAAGTCAATGCCCAACCTATTGGGGTTTATCGATTGACGGATGATTTAGATAAAAAATATGTTTTCGCGAATTTGAGTTTGGTTCAAGAATTATTGACCTACCAACCCAATCAAATTTCGGCAATCGAAGTAAGATTATCCAATGAAAAAGATACGAAAGAAGTCCAAGAAATTTTACAAAATACTCTTGGTTCTAGGTTTAAAGTGCAAACACGGCAGCAATTAAATTCTGTTTTTTATAAAATGTTGAATACCGAAAATCTGGCTTCTTATTTAGTTTTTACTTTAATTTTAATAATCGCATTATTCAATGTTATTGGTGCAATTGTTATGATGATTATTGATAAAAAAGAAAATTTAAAAACCCTATTTCATTTGGGAACCGATATGCCGCAGATTCGAAAAATATTTGTATTACAAGGTTTTTTATTAACCATTTTTGGTTTGTTGGTTGGATTAGCAATTGCCATTCCTTTTGTTTTATTGCAGAAAAAATTCGGAATGATCATGATCACGCAATCTTTGGCGTATCCGGTAGAATTTTATATGACGAATGTTTTTGCGGTGGTTATAACCATTGTAGTTTTAGGCTTTTTAGCCGCAAAAATTGCGAGTGCACGAATTTCTAAAAAGTTGGTGGAATAGTTATTTTCCTCAAGAAAATTTCTGTAATACTTCTTCAAAAGCAGCAAAAACCTCTTCTTTAGTGTCTGAAGTAACCATTTTTAACCGGTATTCTTTAAAGTTTGGAATTCCCTTAAAATAATTGGTATAATGTCGACGAGTTTCAAAAACACCTGCATGATCTCCATTCCATGCAATTGCCATTTCTAAATGTCTTTTCGCAGTAGCAATACGTTCTTCCAAAGTAGGAGGCTCAGCATGTTCTCCGGTTTTAAAAAAGTGTTTTACGTCTTTAAAAAACCAAGGGTTTCCAATGCTAGCTCGACCAATCATTGCGCCATCTAAACCAAATTTATCTCGCATGATTACGGCTTTTTCCGCTGAATCGACGTCACCATTTCCAAAAATCGGAATGTGAATTCTGGCATTATTCTTTACTTCGGCAATGGGTGTCCAATCCGCTTCCCCTTTATACATTTGAGCTCTTGTTCTGCCGTGAATTGCTATTGCTTGTGTACCAACGTCTTGTAAGCGTTCGGCTACTTCGTGAATATAAATAGAATCATGATCCCAACCCAATCTTGTTTTTACAGTAATTGGCAAATGGGTATGTTTTACCATGGCTTCGGTAAGTTTTACCATTAATGGGATGTCTTTTAAAATACCAGCACCGGCACCTTTACTTACAACTTTTTTTACCGGACAACCAAAATTAATATCAATAAAATCCGGATTAGATTGCTCAACAATTTCTATTGTTCGAAGCATGGAATCTAAATTTGCACCAAAAATTTGAATGCCCACGGGACGCTCTTTATCGTAAATGTCTAATTTTTGTACACTTTTGGCGGCATCGCGTATCAACCCTTCCGAAGAAATAAATTCGGTGTAAACCACGTCAGCTCCCTGTTCTTTGCAAAGTGCACGAAAGGGCGGGTCGCTTACATCTTCCATTGGAGCTAGTAATAACGGAAAATCTCCTAATTCTATGTTGCCTATTTTCGCCATAATTTTTGCAAAAGTATTTAAAAGATTATTGAATTTGAGTAAATATTAGTTAAAGATTGCTTTTTCTTATCGTTATTTTTTAAATTTTCACCGACATTTACTTGTTCGTAAAAAAGTTACTTTTGTTACCGTTTTTAAAAATTATAGAATGAGAGTTAAACTTATAGTAAGTGTTTTGGTTTTGAGCTTGTTGAGCTGTAAAAATTCGAAGCATAATAGTGAAAAAAAAGATGGTTATTCGGGTGCAACTTGGGTTAGCAATGTAATTCAATATCCGCAAGAAAAGCATTTAAAAAACATTAAACAATTAACCTTCGGTGGAGATAATGCAGAAGCATACTGGAGTTTTGAAGGTAACGATATTGTATTCCAATCGAATAATAAAGCTTGGGGTTTAGAGTGTGATCAAATTTTTATGATGAGTTCGTCTAAGCCATTGAATAGTTCTGAAATACCTCAAAAAATTAGTACCGGTTTAGGCAGAACAACCTGTAGTTATTTTTTACCGGGAGATTCAACTATAGTTTATTCATCTACTCATTTGGGTGGAGATGCTTGTCCGCCAACTCCAAAAAAAGAAGATCATGGTGGTAAATATATTTGGCCAGTGTATGAAGCATTTGATATTTTCGTTGCTGATACTAAGGGGAATCAATTAAAACAATTAACCAATGAGCCGGGTTATGACGCAGAGCCAACTGTTTCTCCAAAAGGAGATAAAATTGTTTTTACATCTACTCGAACGGGAGATTTAGAATTGTTTACCATGAATATTGATGGTACTGATGTTAAGCAAGTAACCTCCGAATTGGGTTACGATGGGGGAGCATTCTTTTCACCTGACGGAACAAAATTAATTTTCCGTTCTTCTCGTCCGAAAACAGAGCAAGCTATAAAAGAGTACAAAGATTTATTAGCGCAAGGCTTGGTGATGCCAACCGATATGGAATTGTATGTGTGTAATATCGATGGGTCGGATATGAAAAAGATTACCGAATTAGGCAGTGCAAATTGGGCGCCTTTTTTCCATCCTAATGGTCAAAAAATTATTTTTTCTACCAATCACCATAAAGAGAAACATGATAGTTTTAATTTATTTATGATAAATTTAGATGGGACAGGTATAGAACAGATTACTTATGATGCCATTTTTGATGCATTTCCGATGTTTTCTCCTGATGGTACAAAATTAATTTTTGCTTCTAACAGAAATAATAACGGAACGCACGATACGAATTTGTTCGTTGCAGAATGGGTTGATTAACCTTTATAAGACACTAATTTGAAACTTTATAGTGGCAAAGTTTAACGCTTTGTCATTTGTTTTTTTCACTATCTTGCAGCACTTTTAAAATAGTAAATTTTAAGATTAAATATTTATTTAAATTATTGATATTTAATTATTTGTAAAAAATTGAAACTATTTTTTCAAAACAAGTTTTTTTTGAACTAAAAAAATTAAATTGTAGTATTACAATTTATTCGAAAGATTATACATGAAGAACATTCGGAATTTTTGCATTATTGCCCATATTGACCATGGTAAAAGTACTTTGGCTGATCGACTTTTGGAGTTTACACATACAATTACCGATCGCGAAAGAAAAGACCAATTATTGGATAGTATGGATTTGGAGCGTGAGCGTGGTATTACGATTAAAAGTCATGCCATTCAAATGGATTATGAATACAAAGGTGAAAAATATGTTCTTAATTTAATTGATACTCCTGGTCACGTTGATTTCTCCTATGAAGTTTCCCGTTCGATCGCGGCATGTGAAGGAGCTTTATTGATTGTTGATGCAGCGCAAAGCATTCAGGCACAGACTATTTCAAATTTATATTTAGCTTTAGAGAATGATTTAGAAATCATTCCTATTTTGAATAAAATCGATTTGCCAAGTGCAAATCCTGAGGAAGTTACTGATGATATTGTTGATTTATTGGGCTGTGACCCTGATGATATCCTCCACGCAAGTGGGAAAACAGGTTTAGGAATTGAAGCTATTTTAGAAGCTATTATTCATCGAGTTCCAGCGCCGAAAGGAGATGTAAACGAACCATTACAAGCCTTGATTTTTGATTCTGTTTATAATTCATACCGTGGTGTAGAAACCTATTTTAGAGTTATTAACGGCGAAATTAAAAAAGGGCAACATATTAAATTTATGGCAACCGGCAATAAATATTTTGCCGATGAAGTTGGAACCCTTAAATTGACGCAAGTAGCAAAAAGTTCGGTAAAAGCAGGGGATGTTGGCTACTTAATTACAGGAATTAAAACGGCAAGTGAAGTAAAAGTAGGTGATACTATTACCGATGCAGTCAACCCTACGCAAGTTAGAATTGATGGTTTTGAAGATGTAAAACCAATGGTTTTTGCGGGTATTTACCCCGTAGATACTGAGGATTATGAAGAACTTCGTTCAAGTATGGAAAAGTTACAATTAAATGATGCTTCTCTAGTTTTTATTCCGGAGAGTTCTGCTGCTTTGGGTTTTGGTTTCCGATGCGGTTTTTTAGGCATGTTGCACTTGGAAATTATTCAAGAACGCTTGGAGAGAGAGTTTGACATGACGGTTATTACAACCGTGCCAAACGTATCATATCACGCATTTACACATAAAAAACCTGATGATTTTATTTTAGTAAATAACCCGTCAGATTTACCAGATCCATCAACTTTAAATAGAGTAGAAGAACCTTATATCAAAGCAAGTATTATTACGAAATCAGAATTTGTTGGTCCGGTAATGAGTTTGTGTATTGAAAAAAGAGGGGAAATTACAAATCAGACATATTTGACTTCTGAAAGAGTTGAATTAAGTTTTGATATGCCATTGTCGGAGATCGTATTTGATTTTTATGATCGATTAAAAACAGTATCGAAAGGTTATGCCTCTTTTGACTATCATCCAATTGGTATGAAAGCATCTAAATTGGTAAAAGTTGATTTATTACTTAACGGCCAACCCGTAGATGCTCTTTCTGCACTTTTACACGCGGATAATGCCTACGGTATAGGTAAGAAAATATGTGAAAAATTACGACAATTAATTCCGCGTCAGCAATTTGATATTCCTATTCAAGCTGCCATTGGCGCAAAGATTATTGCAAGAGAAACTATCAAAGCTTTACGTAAAGATGTTACGGCCAAATGTTATGGGGGTGATATTTCACGAAAACGTAAATTGCTTGAAAAACAGAAAAAAGGTAAAAAACGAATGCGTCAAGTTGGAAATGTAGAAATTCCGCAAGAAGCATTTATGGCTGTTTTAAAATTGAATGATTAGTAATTTTAATTGTTAAGAAGCAGTAGTAAAATATAAAAACCACGCTAATTAGCGTGGTTTTTTTAATACATGGGTTAAAATTCAGTAACTCAAAATTTCAGGCAGGATATTTTGAGCCATTGCCTTTTTCTTTTAAATAGCAATTCACCCTACGTATTCTTATTATAATTTACATTTCTAATTCATTGCCTTCAGCATCAAAAATTACTTGGATTCTTTCATCATCGTTACTCAAGGTGATATAATACGTATCGATTCCGTCTAAAGAAGTTTTAGATGCTTTTTCTGCGGAATAATCGGCATAATTTTCGTCTAATTTTTCACTAATGGCAGCAGGTAAATCGCTCAAATCGATTTCTGTTTTATCTTGAATTACTTGTTCAACTTCTGTTGCTTGATCTTCTTTTGTTTGAGAAAAAGCGCTAGTACTTACCAAGCTAAAAACTACAAATGCAACTAAAAAACTTAATTTTTTCATGATTGTTTGTTTTACATTAAAAATAAAAATATAATTCGTTTTAGATTGTAAATGTAGCAGTCAATTCTTGAGAAATTCTTAAGTTGAAAAAAACAGTAATTAATAAGCAAGAAGTTTCTTATCTGTTAAATGGAAAGGAAAATAAATTGTAGAATTCAACGAAATTGATGAATTCTAAGGCCTTTGAAGGCAATAGAAGGTGTATATTTAATTCTGTCGAATTAAATAATAGGTTTTGGTTTTGTTGAAATTGGTTGATAAGTAACCTCCTTAAAAATACTAGGAAATAACTTTTATTTGTTTTAAAAAAGTATCTAAACTATCGGCATTATCATAGCATGATGAAACTTTTTTGACATCTTCACAATAGGTTGAATCAATTTTATGTGCTTTGCAATCGATGAAATTTAATTGTACATTTTTAAACTTTGAATCTAAAGCTTTACAGCGATCTAATAAATGTTCTAAAGTTTCGCCTTCATGCGTTTCAAAGCCTCGAAGTGTTAAAAAACCCTTTAAATTATTTTCAATCGCATATTGTGAGTTTTTACAAACCAAATAAGAAATTACATCTTCTTCTGGTTTAAATAATTCTTCGTTTGCAATTTTTAAATTTTCTTTTGCTTTTTTAAAAAGGAGATCTGCTTTTGTTTTCATAACTAGAGTTAAAAAAACCTCGCAAAACTTTTGAGGGCCTTGCGAGGTGGATATTAAAATAATTACATTTCTTTAAATAGTTCTAAACGTTCCCATTTCGTATTCACTTCTTCTTGGGCTTGCGCTAATAATGCAGCTCCAAGTTCTGCGTTGTCTTTAACAACTCTTGTGAATCTAGTTTCGGTATACATAAAATCTTTTAAAGGCGCAGCAGGTGCTTTCGAATCTAATTTGAATTTTTTCCCTTTTGGTTTAGAAGGATCAAATCTAAATAGAGGCCAGTAACCTGTTTCAACAGCTTTTTCTTGGTGTGCAGCACCATCTTTTAAGTCGTAACCGTGTTCACCACAATGTGAATAAGCAACGATTAATGAAGGTCCGTCATACTCAGCAGCTTCTTGAATTGCTTTTTGAGTTTGAACATCTTTTGCACCCATAGCTACTTGTGCAACATATACATTGCCATAAGAAACTGCTTGTAAGGCTAAACTTTTTTTACCGATTTTTTTACCGGCAATTGAGAATTTCGCACTTGCTCCCAGAGGCGTTGCTTTCGATGTTTGTCCACCAGTATTCGAATAAACCTCTGTATCTAATACCATGATATTGATATTTTCTCCAGATGCTAAAACGTGATCAACACCACCAAAACCAATGTCGTATGCCCAACCGTCACCACCTAAGATCCAAACTGCTTTTTTACGCAAGTATTGGGTTAACTGACTTAATTTTTTCGCATCATCATTGTTGTCTAAAATTGCCAAGGTTTTTTTCAGTTCATCCAAATCAGCAAATTTTTGCTCTTTTTCTTTTTCAGAAGATTCTGTATTATCTAAAATTTTGTTTACTAATTCACTACCAACAAGTAACTCTAAAGATTTTAATAAACTAACAGAAATTTCTTGTTTTTTAGTTAATGCCAATTGCATACCTAAACCAAATTCTGCGTTATCTTCAAATAAAGAGTTTGCCCAAGCTGGACCTCTACCGGCAGCATTAGTTTTATAAGGAGTGGTAGGTAAATTTCCACCATAAATGGAAGAACATCCTGTTGCATTTGCGATTAAGATGCTATCACCATACAATTGCGTTAACAATTTAATATATGGAGTTTCACCACAACCCGAACAAGCGCCTGAGAATTCAAATAATGGCTCTAAGAATTGTGCTCCTTTTACATTCGAAATACTCAATTCAGTTCTGTCATAATTTGGTAGGTCAATAAAATAGTTCCAGTTTTCGTTTTCAACAACATCTGTTTCTAATTTTTTATGCATATTAATTGCTTTAAATCCTGGAATTTCTTTGCTTTCAGCAGGACAAACAGCAACACATAAATCACAACCGGTACAATCTTCAGGAGAAACTTGAAGAACATAAGCGTCAGTTTTGGCAAACGGACGACCGATAGCAGAAACTGATTTTAAAGTTAACGGTGCATCAAAGAGTTCTTCTCTATCGACAACTTTAGCTCTAATTGCAGCGTGAGGACAAATAGCAACACACTTATTACACTGTGTACATAGATCAACATCATCCCAAATAGGAATAATATCTGCAATACCACTTTTTTCATATTGTGTTGTTCCTGTAGGGAAAGTACCATCTACTGGAAAAGCACTAACAGGTAATTCATCACCTTTACCAGCTAGTATTTTTTCTAATACATCGGTAACAAAACCTGCAGGAGCATTATGCATCGCAGAAAGTAACATTTTGTTGCTAGAAGCTTGTTTAGGATAATCTACTTTTTGCAAATTAGCTAAAGAAGTATCTACAGCATTAAAGTTCATTTTCACCACTTTTTCTCCTTTATGAGAATAAGATTTCACAATGGCATCTTTAATTTTTTGTATTGCTTCGGCTTTTGGTAAGATTCCTGAAATTGCGAAGAAACAAGTTTGTAAAACAGTATTTGTTCGTTTACCAAGATTAGCTTCATTTGCAACACTTGTTGCATCAATTACATAAAATTCAGCTTCTTTTTTAATGATTTCTTCTTGAATGGCTTTGGGTAAAATATCCCAAATTTCATCTTTAGAATATGGTGAGTTCAACAAGAAAGTACCTCCTTGTTTTAAATCTTCCACCAGATTGTATTTTTCAATAAAATTGAATTGATGACTGGCAATAAAATCTGCTTTATCAATTAAATAAGAAGAATAGATTGGATCAGGTCCGAAACGTAAATGAGAAATTGTTTGTGCACCCGCTTTTTTAGAGTCATAAACAAAGTAACCTTGAACGTAGTTATCGGTAGTTTCTCCAATAATTTTAATCGAGTTTTTGTTTGCACCAACGGTACCGTCAGATCCTAAACCATAGAACATACAGTTAATAGTGGATCGTTTAACAGTAAAGCTTTCGTCAGTAGGTAAGCTAGTATGGGTAACATCATCATTGATACCGACTGTAAAGTGATTTTTTGGTTTGTCTTTTAATAACTCATCATAAATCCCTTTAACCATTCTTGGTGTAAATTCTTTTGAAGATAATCCGTAACGTCCACCTACAACAACCGGCATTTTACCACCGTTTTCTACTAGTGCACTAATGACATCTAAATAAAGAGGTTCGCCTAGACCTCCAGGTTCTTTAGTTCGGTCTAAAACTGCAATTTTTTTAACTGTTTTTGGTAATTTATCGATAAAGTGTTTTAAAGAGAATGGTCGATAAAGTCGAACAAATAAAGCTCCAACTTTTTCGCCATTGGCAACCATTGCTTCCATAGTTTGTCTTACAGCACCTTCACCAGATCCCATAATAATACTAACTCTTTCTGCTTCTGGATGACCGATGTAATAAAATAAACTATATTTTCTTCCTGTTAAAGCATAGAAATCATCCATAACTTCTTGTACAATTTCAGGAGTATTTTCATAAAATGTATTTGCGGCTTCACGTGCTTGGAAAAATACATCCGGATTTTGAGATGTTCCTCTAATTACAGGGTTATCTGGATCTAAAGATCTGTTTTTAAACTCCATAATTTTATCTTCTGGCATCATGCTTTTGATAACATCATCAGGAATAGCATCGATTTTTGATATTTCATGGGATGTTCTAAATCCGTCAAAAATATTTAAAAACGGTACTCTTGAACGAAAAGTTGCTACTTGAGAAATTAAGGCAAAATCGTGTGCTTCTTGCACATTTCCGCCAAATAACATGGCAAATCCTGTTTGGCGAGTAGCCATTACATCGCTATGATCACCAAAAATTGATAAGGCGTGTGTTGCAATAGTTCGCGCTGCAACATGTATAACTGAAGGCAATAATTCTCCTGCAATTTTATACATATTTGGTATCATTAATAGTAAACCTTGAGAAGCTGTAAAAGTTGTGGTTAAAGCTCCTCCTTGTAGTGAACCGTGAACTGCACCTGCAGCTCCACCTTCACTTTGCATTTCGACAATTCTTGGAACATTGCCCCAAATATTCTCCTCTCCTTTTGAACTAAACACATCAACATGCTCGCCCATTGGTGATGCTGGCGTAATAGGATAGATAGGCACAAACTTCATTAGTTTTATGTGCAATCCTCGCAACTGCTTCGTTGGCATCACAAATTAATTTTGTGGTTGATTTTTTCATTTTTTAAATAATATTTAAGAAGTAATTAGTGAAAACTTTTAAAACAACCTTATCAGAAATTTACAATGTAATTATAAAGTCGTTTTAAAACGAAGTAAAATTAGAGCATATGAAACTTTTAAATTATGATTTATGTCAGTTTACCTGAATGAAAATGAGGAACTAACAAAAAATTAAGAATAAATTAAATAAAGATAGGATGTAAATATGCTCTTTTTCACATATGACAAGTGCTCTCTAGAATTCTAAAAATAGGGAAGGAGTATAGCAATGGTTGCTTTAAGTAAGTGGAGTTAGAAATACTTTTTCGAGAAGTATTTTAAAATACAAAAGCATTTAAAATTAGATTTTAAATGCTTTTGTAAATTGAATTTCCGTGAAAATTTATTCACCATGTAGCCATGTTTTTTTTGCAAGCAAGGTTTCTTCTGATTCCACATGGTCTTCGTCAGGAATACAACAGTCAACCGGACAAACAGCAGCACATTGAGGTTCATCATGAAAACCTTTACACTCAGTACATTTGTCGGTAACTATAAAATAAAATTCATCAGATACTGGTTCGTTTTCTGCATCAGCATCAACGGATCTACCATCTAATGTTGTAACCTTTCCACTTAAAGCGGTTTCATCGGAATAAGTCTTGATCTGGTTCATAAATTGCGTTGTTTGGACATTCTGAAATACATGCATCACAGTTTATGCATTCGTCAGTTATTTTTATTGCCATAATAAAATATTTTTTGGTTATAAATAATGAACAAAATTAAAGCTTAAATGAAAATATAGTGTGATAAAAATCATATTTTAAATATTTAATCAAACCTATATTTGGACTAATATTTAGCAATAAACTATTTAAGTATTAAATTTTGATTAATTATTGTGCCTTAAGAATTCGATACTTCTTTTAATATCAGCAAATTAGGATATATTATTTAGGTTCAATTTTGCTGTGTTTGAAATCGTAATCCAACAATAATAATTTAAAAACAAAACTTAAAAAGCTTATAAGTTTTAAATATTTTATAAATTTAAACAAAAAATATCAATTTATATGATATCAGATACAACAAAGTCTACTCCTAAAAAGGTCGAACAATTAAATGCTGTAGTGATTCGATTTGTAGGCGATTCAGGTGATGGCATGCAACTTACTGGTACACAGTTTACAGATACGTCGGCCATGTTTGGAAACGACATCGCAACTTTTCCAAACTATCCTTCAGAGATTAGAGCTCCACAAGGAAGTTTATATGGTGTTTCCGGATTTCAAGTACATATAGGTAGTGTAGAAATTAGTACACCGGGAGATGATTTGGATTTATTGGTTGCCATGAATCCGGCAGGTTTAAAAACAAACTTATCTTCTATAAAAGCAGGGCACACAATTATTGTGGATTCGAATTCTTTTAATAAGAAAAATTTACAAAAGGCCGAATATGAAAGTAACCCTTTAGAGGATGGGAGCCTGGATAATTACCGCGTAATTGAGGTCGACATGACTTCTTTAACCAAAGAAGCTATAAAAGATCTTGGTTTAGACAATAAAAGTATCACCCGTAGCAAAAATATGTTTGCTTTAGGAATGGTATATTGGATGTATGGTCGAGATATGAAACATACGTTAGATTTCTTTGAGCAAAAGTTTAAATATAAACCAGTTATTGCCGAGGCAAATGCCAAGGTTTTAAAAGCAGGTTATTATTATGCAGAAACGCTTGAGCTGATTCCGAATTCTTATACCATCGCACCATCTGTGATGGAAAAAGGAACTTACAGAATTGTTAACGGTAATACAGCAACAGCTTGGGGTTTTTTAGCTGCTGCTGAAAAATCAGGACTCGAATTATTTTTAGGATCTTATCCAATTACTCCGGCTACCGATATTTTGCACGAATTAGTAAAACACAAACATTTTGGTGTTAAAGCTTTTCAAGCAGAAGATGAAATCGCCGGTGTTACCTCAGCAATCGGTGCAGCATTCGCAGGTGATTTGGCAATTACAACAACATCTGGACCAGGATTGGCATTAAAAGGAGAAGCAATTGGATTGGCAATGATGACTGAATTGCCATTGGTGATTGTAAATGTGCAAAGAGGTGGTCCATCTACCGGTTTGCCAACCAAAACAGAACAATCTGATTTATTACAAGCCATGTATGGTAGAAATGGAGAAAGTCCGGTAATTGTAATTGCCGCAAGTACTCCGGCAAACTGTTTTGATTATGCATTTGAAGCGTCAAGATTGGCTTTAGAACACATGACGCCTGTAATTTTATTAACCGATGGATATATTGCCAATGGATCAGAACCTTGGAGAGTAAAATCAATTAATGAAATGCCAAATATTACGCCTAAAACTATTAATAAAAGTTCAGAATCTTGGAATCCATATGATCGAGATGAAGATTCTTTAGCAAGAAATTGGGCAATTCCGGGAACGGCTGGTTTTGAACATAGAATAGGTGGTTTAGAAAAAGATAGTGTTACTGGAAATGTTTCGTATGTGCCTGAAAATCATGAGTACATGACCAAAATTAGAGCTGAAAAAGTTCAAAGGGTAGAAAATTATATTCCGGATTTAAAAGCAGAGTACTGTGAAGAAGGCGATTTATTAGTCGTTGGTTGGGGCGGAACCTATGGTAGTTTACATTCTGCTGTGCAAAAGTTGCATGTGCAAGGTGTAAAAATTGGGCATGTTCATTTTAATTATATTAATCCGTTTCCAAAAAACACGTTAGAAGTATTCTCAAAATTTAAAAAAGTGGTGGTTTGCGAATTGAATAAAGGGCAGTTATCACAAGTTTTGAAAGCAAAATATACGAATCAAGAATTTTTACAATATAATAAGGTTTTAGGTTTGCCATTCTCAGTGAGCGACTTGGCAGATAAGTTTAAAAATTTAATAAAATGGAAGATACAGCAATAAAAAAATATACATTTAAAGATTTTGCCAGCGATCAGGAAGTAAGATGGTGTCCGGGTTGTGATGACTATGTAATTTTACGGTCGATGCAAAAAGCACTTCCAGAAATGGGTGTAAAAAAAGAAGACGTTGTTTTTATTTCAGGAATAGGATGTTCTTCTCGTTTTCCATATTATATTGATTCTTATGGAATGCATGGCATTCACGGTAGAGCAGCTGCCATTGCAAGTGGTGTTAAATTGGCAAATCCTAGTTTAAGCGTTTGGGTTATTACCGGTGATGGTGATAGTTTGGCAATTGGCGGTAATCATTTTATTCATGTGTTACGTCGGAATATAGATTTAAATATTGTTTTATTCAACAATGAAATTTATGGCTTGACCAAAGGGCAATTTTCTCCAACTTCATTAATCGGACAAAAAACAAAGTCTTCCCCTTACGGGAATACACAGCCGCCATTTCAACCAGGTGAATTAGCTATTGGCGCAAAAGCACGATTTTTTGCCAGATTGGGAGGTAACAGTCCGAAAGAAATGACACAATTGTTTATTGATGCACAAAAATTTAAAGGAACATCATTAATTGAAATATTACAAAACTGTGTTATTTTTAATGATGGATGTTTTACTCAGTATACCGATAAAGAAGTAAAAGAAGATAAGCAAATTTTCTTGGAACATGGTAAACCGATGATTTTTGGAAAAAATAGAGATAAAGGTTTGGTTCTTAGGGGTTTAAAATTAGAAGCTGTTACTATTGGAGAAAACGGCATTACCGAAGAGGATATTTATGTTCATGATGCAAAATGTGAAGATTCAACATTGCATCATATCTTGGTTAAAATGGAATATCCATTAGCAACCGGAATTATAAGAAGTTATGAAGAAGCAACTTTTGAAGAACGTGAAGATCAACTCACAAAACAAGTAAAAGCCGATTCAGGTTTTCATAAAGTAGACGATTTATTCTTCTCTGGAGAAACTTATGATGTTAATTAATTAGTAAAAAAAAGGATGATTATTATCATCCTTTTTTTTTGGAAATCATAATACATTTGACAACAAAATAAAGAATTTAAAATATGGGCTACGAAGCAATTATAGTTTTTCTACTTGCTGGTGTTATTTTGGTAGCAGGAGCAAATTTCTTATCAAATTTGATTTCTCATAAATCCGATAACCCTCAAAAGAAAGAACCTTATGAAAGCGGAATGACCACAATTGGGCCAACTTGGGTTCAGTTTAAGGTGGGCTATTATTTATTTGCAATCTTATTTTTACTTTTTGATGTAGAGGTTGCTTTTTTAATTCCGTGGGCAGTAGTTTTTAAAGATGTTGGTGCGGTTGCCTTGATCGAAATAGTGATTTTTCTTTTTATTTTAGGTTTAGGATTGGCATATGCATGGAAAAAAGGAGCATTAAAATGGGAGTAGAGAAAAAAAGT
>RCMY010000398.1_pt1 | contig 40982 bp, 41 predicted proteins | sample 2041341 | NCBI WGS metagenome assembly RCMY01 (sample SAMN09708234, study PRJNA481090) | Marine sediment metagenome, whole genome shotgun sequencing project. | reverse complement strand
CGTCCATAATGCAGGCGTGTTGAGAAACCCGATAAAGCGTTTATCGATCATAGGGTACGAAGGTATTGTATCATATGGGTATCTGGAAGAATAGTAATTGAAATACGGAGGTATCCGACTTCTTGAGGTCTGCTCAATATCCTCCAAACGAGTCTACAAGACATTAAATTCCCAATAGAATATTTTGTGCTAATTTTTGAAATTAGTGTCTAACCAACCCGTCATAGCCGCAAATACGACCGCCGCAAACCTATCTTTATATTGGTTTTGATGGTAATGCGGGAATTCAACAAAACTTTTTTATCTTGTGGATTATATACAGGCACTAAAAAAACAGACCACATGAATTCAAACAGAAGAAATTTCCTTAAAAAAACGTCATTAGTAGGGGCGGGACTCGCTTTGACTCCAAGTATTTCAAAAGCGAATATATTTACGCAAAATCGAGTTTCCTCAGCTCAATATATGGGTGGCTTCGCAGCTCCAAAACTAGAGACGGTCCGTTTTGCCTTTATCGGTGTCGGCGCCAGGGGATCGGGACATGCCAGACAAATTGCGGCCATCGAGGGCACTGAAATCGTTGCCATTTCCGATCTTTATGAAGATTTGGCCCAAAAGTCCGCAGAAGCTTGTAAAGAACAGGGTAAAGGCCAAAGACATAAAGACATCAAACTTTACACCAACGGGGAGAACGATTGGAAAAAGATGCTCGAAGAGCAAAAACCGGATGCCGTAATTATTGCCACACCTTGGGAATTGCACGCTCCCATGGCCATTGGAGCCATGAACGCGGGAACCCATGCTTTCGTCGAAGTACCCTTGGCTCTTACAGTAGATGAAATGTGGCAACTGGTCGATGTCTCCGAAAAGACCAAGAAGCACTGTATGATGATGGAAAACGTCAACTATGGTCGTGAAGAGCTGTTGTATCTCAACATGTGTCGGCAGGGCGTAATCGGCGAACTGCTGCATGGTGAGGCCGCCTATATACACGAGCTAAGATCACAGATGGAAGAAGTCGAACGCGGTACCGGATCTTGGCGCACACCACAATATGCACATCGCAACGGAAATCTTTACCCGACGCATGGTCTGGGACCTGTTGCCCAATATATGAATATCGCTAGGGGAGATGACAATTTTAAGTTTATGAATTCTTTTTCATCCCCTGCTAAAGGGCGCGCACTATATGCAAAAGAGAATTTCCCTGCAGATCATAAATGGAATAAATTGGATTTTAAAGGAGGGGATATCAACACCTCAATCATAAAAACCGACATGGGCCGTACCATCATGGTGCAATGGGACGAAACCAGTCCGCGTCCGTATACAAGGCTTAACCTAATTCAAGGAACAAAAGGAACCTTAGCAGGATTTCCCAACCGGGTAGCACTGGAAGGCGGTATCGAAGGGGTCACGGAAAACCATCACGAGTGGGCCGAGGGCGACGGTCTCCAAAGTATTTATGAAAAATATGAGCATCCACTTTACAAACGTCTCGGTGAACTCGCCACAAAAATGGGAGGCCATGGCGGCATGGATTTTATGATGCTCTATCGTATCGTGGAATGTTTGCGTAAAGGAGAACCTTTAGATCAAAATCTCTACGAAGGTTGCCTTTGGAGTGCCGTCGGACCTTTGAGCGAAGCTTCCGTTGCAGCGAACGGCGCCCCTCAAGAATTCCCTGATTTTACAAGAGGTGCCTGGAAACAGACCGATGCGCTGGCTATTGTAGATTAGTCTAAAATGTACTGATAGAAATGGATCGACATCGTGTCGATCCATTTTTGTTTAAACAATCACATAGAACCGTTAACATTTCCTAAAAAAGGCGATGTTCACAGCTAATTGTATTATTTTTATATAATGGCTATGAACACAAGACAAGGGTTTCGGTTTTCTACCTATGAAGCGCCGGATCTAACTCCTTTTGAACGACTTTTCGATATTTTTCAGGAACTCATTACCCACACTTCGGGCGATTTTGATGAGGCCATCGAATGGCTTCGCGAACTGGATAGGGAATATGAACTCACCGATGACGAATATACCATTGATGATTTTATCGAAGAACTGAAAGCTAAAGGATACATCCGTGAGGAATTCGTAGATGGCGGCGGGCAGATGGGCGAAGGTGAAGACGGAGATGAAGGCGATGGTAATGGGAAAGGAAATATTTCCATTACGGCCAAGATGGAACGTATCATCCGTCAACGGGCTTTGGATCAAATTTTTGGTAAGCTCAAACGTAGCGGCGCCGGCAACCATAAAACTGGAAAGTCGGGTGCGGGCGATGAACACACCGGAGATTTACGGGAATATCGGTATGGCGACGGACTTGAGCATATCTCCATGACGGAAAGTCTAAAAAATGCACAGGTCAACCACGGTATCGGCAACTTTGAATTAAGCGAGGAAGATTTGGTCGTTGAAGATACCCAGTATAAGGCGCAGATGAGTACGGTACTCATGATAGATATCAGCCATAGTATGATTTTGTATGGCGAAGACCGCATCACGCCCGCTAAAAAAGTGGCCATGGCCTTGGCCGAACTGATTACGACCCGATATCCGAAAGACACTTTGGATATTCTGGTTTTCGGAAACGACGCTTGGCCCATCCCCATAAAAGATTTGCCCTATTTGAAAGTCGGCCCGTATCATACCAATACGGTAGCCGGACTCCAATTGGCTATGGATATGCTCCGCAGAAAGCGAAACACCAATAAACAAATCTTTATGATTACCGATGGTAAGCCCAGTTGTTTAAGGCTTCCCGATGGTACCTATTATAAAAATAGCGTTGGATTGGACGAATATATTGTAGAAAAATGCTACAACATGGCGCGTCAAGCCCGTAAATTGCACATCCCCATAACCACTTTCATGATTGCACAAGACCCATACTTGATGCAATTTATCCGCCATTTCACGGAAGCCAACAAAGGCAAAGCTTTCTTTACAGGATTAAAAGGACTAGGCGAAATGATTTTTGAGGATTATGAATCGAACCGGAGGAAAAGGTTGAAATAAAATACGAAGCGAAAAAGAAAAAAGAGAATAGAACAGAGAGAGGATACTTTTTAAGAACCGGATAATGTCCTTTTTCTATATTCTCAACTCTATTTTAAAAAAACTATGAATTTGAACCACAAAGAAATTAAAACCCTCGGCGGATTAAAGGCTGCAGGCTATCAAATAAAAAGTATCAAAGACGAACTTAGGGACAACCTAAGGGAGAAAATTAAGAAAGGCGAAGAAACCTTCCAAGGTGTTTGGGGCTACGAAGACTCCGTAATCCCGGAACTGGAGAGAGCCATTCTTTCACGTCATAATATCAATTTACTCGGACTTCGTGGACAGGCAAAAACCCGCTTGGCACGGCTTATGGTCCATCTGTTGGACGAATGGATTCCCGTTGTTGAAGGCTCCGAAATTAACGACGACCCATTGAAACCAATGTCGCGGTATGCTAGGGAGCTGATCAAGGAAAAAGGGGATGACACCCCGATTTTCTGGTTGCACCGAGAAGAACGTTTTTATGAAAAACTGGCTACCCCAGATGTGACCGTGGCGGATTTAATAGGGGATGTCGATCCCATTAAGGCAGCCAACCTTAAATTATCCTATGCCGACGACCGGGTGATCCATTTCGGAATGATTCCACGGGCTAACCGTTGTATTTTTGTAATCAACGAATTGCCCGATTTACAGGCCCGTATTCAAGTATCCCTTTTCAATATTTTGGAGGAAGGCGATATTCAGATTCGTGGCTTCAAATTGCGATTGCCTTTGGATATCCAGTTCGTATTCACTGCCAATCCGGAAGACTATACCAATCGGGGAAGTATCGTAACCCCGCTAAAAGATAGGATAGGTTCTCAAATTTTGACACACTATCCCGATGATATAGAGACCGCACGAAAAATAACTGCGCAAGAATCACATCTTGATAAACGTCAATCCGATGCCGTTTATGTGCCCGATATTGCCAAAGACTTGTTGGAGCAAATCAGTTTCGAAGCGAGGAACAGCGAATATGTAGATGCGAAAAGTGGAGTAAGCGCCCGTACGAGCATCACCGCTTTTGAAAACCTGTTGAGTACGGCCGAGCGAAGAGCTTTAATGACCGGTGCCGAAAACACTATGGTGCGTTTGAGTGACTTTATGGGCGTCGTGCCGTCTATTACTGGAAAAATTGAATTGGTGTACGAAGGGGAACAGGAAGGTGCCGATGGTGTCGCTGCCATCCTTATCGATGATGCGGTGAAATCCCTCTTTCCAGAATACTTTCCAAAAATCGAAAAACTTCAAAAGAAAGATGCCGAGACCCCGTATGATGAACTGGTACATTGGTTTTTTCAGGGGGAAGGCTTTGAGCTTCTAGATGATTTTACCGATGAAGAATATAAAAGGGCATTAGACGGAATTCCACATTTAAACCGATTAATCAAGCAGTACCAGCCCAATTTTCCGGAAGCTGATGTATATTTTTTAAAAGAGCTTTTACTCTGGGGCTTGGTCGCCCACAAAAAATTGAGCAAGAACCGATTTTCAGAGGGATATCAGTTTAAGGATTTGTATGGGAGTTTTATTAGTGGGCTGTGATTTTTTGGTCATACCTGTCAGTTTTCCTTTCAACAGGGTTTTTACCACAATTTTGCATGATAGCTGTTATCATAATTGACCGGACGGGTTTGTTCGATAGGAGTGTTTTCAAAAAAATCCCGAACATTCCTGTCCGGGACTTCTCTCTTTCACAGCACTTTCATCCCATCATACCGGTTGGTAGGCAGGCAGATTGAAAACGAAAGAACTTCCTTTTCTGGGCTTGCTCAATACCGTAATTGTGGTATCGTGCAGTTCCATAATTTTTTTGACGATGGCGAGACCGAGGCCATGCCCCTGTTTATGATTGCTCTTGTCGGCCTGTTTATAACGGTCGAAAATAAAGGGCTGTTCGCTTACGGGTATTCCGGAACCCGTATCCGTAATGTTGATTTCTACGTTCTTTTCGATTTTTTGTAACGAAAGGGTAACTACTCCTTTTGGTTCGGTATATTTCAGGGCGTTCTCTATCAGATTTTGCAAGGCCCTTTCCACCAAACTTACATCTGCAAAAACCATGCAATTTTCTTTGGGGTGGTCCAGTTTTAGTTTTATATCTTTTTCCTCAGCCAAGAATTTAAACTTGGCTATCAGATCGTATGAGAGTTCGGTAATCGAAAAAGGTTCTTTTACTGGGATGACCTGATCCGCCTCTAATTTTGAATATTCGAACAATTGATTGATCAGGTTGGATAGCTTGTCCACATTCTCGTGGGTAATTTGCAGGTACTCGTCCTTTTCCGCTTCTGACAGGCTATCCCGTTTGATTTGCAGGGTCTCGATATAGCCTTTTAGAACGGCGAGTGGAGTTCTCAGATCGTGAGATACATTGGCGATGAGTTCCCTTCTCAACAGGTCGACGGATTGCATTTGATCCATATTACCGACGATACTATCCGCCATCTCATTAAAGGATTTCGCGAACACCTCGATATCCGATTTTTCCGGATTATCGATCCTCGCGGCAAGGTCACCTTCGTGAAAACGCCTTACCGTACCAGTAATCAATCGCAGGTTTTTCGTCAGGAACCAAATACTGGCCAAACCGATGACAGCGGCAAAAAGCATAGTCAGCCCAATGGCGCCGATCCCCAATCTGGCGAAATACGGACCCATGAGGTTGTCGCTGATAGCTTGCAGTTTTTTTCCGGCAAGGATAATGTACATAAATCCTTTATGGCCATCCACTTCATAGGGGGCGGCGGAGAAAATCTGCCTTTCTTCGGGATTTCGTGGATCATCTCCCAAAATAAAGTTCTCCCCGTCGTTTGCGATAAAAGACCGGATAGGTTCGAGCGAAACGCTTTTTGAAGGTTCGTTCGGGGCATGATCAAGCACAACGGAATAGAGAATGGTACCGTCATCGTCTAACAGATAGATTTCGATGCCCTGGTTTACAGCCATCATATCGTGCATGAGATCACCAAAGAGTGCTTTGTTCACACTACCGTCATTTAAAAATGGCGAAGCATCCTTGAATTTTTCGGCGATTACATGATGGGCGACATCGGCATTGGCACGCTGCACCGTAGCCTGGTTATGCCTATTCGCAAAGTAGACCGTGATAAAAATATAGGAAGCTCCCATCAACAACACCAACAGAATAAAGGCTATCCATAGTTTTTTGACCAGTCTTGGGGTCAATGTTTTTTCTGCTCCGTTCATAAAATGATGTCTTCGTTAAACTTATAGCCCACGCCCCAAGTGGTCAGGATATAGTTCGGATGGGCCATATCGGACTCGATTTTAGCCCTAAGCCTATTGATATGTGAATTGACGGTATGTTCGTAGCCTTCAAAATTATAGCCCCAGATAATGTTCAATAGTTCGCTACGGGTATAGTTGCGCCCTGGATTGGAAGCCATCAAGACCAGCAGTTCGAACTCTTTTGGGGAGAGTTCCACTTTTTGGTCATCCAGCAAAACTTTACGTTTTTCGATATCGATATAAAGTCCTTCTGCCTCGATTGCCGAAGTGTTTTTATCTTCCTTCGAAGGTTTGGTATCCGTGCGTCTCATCACCGCTTTGATACGGGCCAATAACTCCCTGATACTAAAAGGTTTGGTGATATAATCATCGGCACCGATTTCCAAACCAAGTACCCTGTCAATCTCTTCGGATTTTGCCGTCAGCATTATTATAGGGGTGTTTTTCTTTGCCCTTAGTTTTTTGCAGATTTCCACCCCGTCCATAGTCGGCAAGGTCAAATCCAATAAAATAAGATCATAAGTATTGTCCAGTGCCATTTGTAGGCCTACCCCTCCATCCAAGGCCTTCGAAGTGGTATAGATCAAGTCTGTGAGATGTATTTCCAAAAGCCTAATGATTTCCGGATCATCCTCGATGATGAGTATATTTTTCATAATTAGCTGGTACGAATGAAGTTAAAAAGTATCACACAACTATCACAAAGTACGCAAATCAGCCTTATTGCTGCCGAAATGGTAATTAATAGGGGGCAATGCGCCCGATAATCCAAGATATGATTCGATATATATGGAATGTTATAGAAACTTGATCTTTTCGTGATAGTCTTGTTATGTGTAACGGTTTTCTTTGTTGCATAACCCATAAAAACTACATATTATGAAAAGTAAAAAATTACTTTTATCCCTAATCGGTGGAGCGCTATTGATGTCCGTTGCCTGCACTGAAGCCGATGATCCGATACTTCAAGATACTACCGAAGCGATTACGTCCGATGATACTTCGGCGGAGAGTTCAAACGACGATACGGAAGAGGTAGCCACGGCATCGGCGGATTTTACCGTGACCATCGAAAATGTGGTTACGCCGAAGCCCATTTTTCAAAGCGGGGTATTCGCGATACCTGTAGGAGGCACTGACCCTGCCCCTTTATTTCCAGGGGATGCCTATGAATTCGAAATCGATGCTGGCCCCCACGTGTTGCCTGGCGATGGAGGTACCCGACTGTCATTCGTGACCATGTTCGTGCAATCCAACGATTTGTTCTTTGCCCCCGGCGAGGAAGGTATCGCCCTTTATAATGAGGATGGGAGTCCCATTTGTGGGGATGGACCTGTGGACGTTACCGATCAGGTACGACTTTGGGACGCCGGCACCGAGGTCAACGAGCCTACGGGCGGTCCGAATCAAAAACCGCAGCAAGCCCCGGATGCCGAGGATCAAGGAGAGGATGAAAACGGTGTAGTGACCGAAGTCACCAACAATAGCTGTTCTTTTGGCAACGAACTGCCCGATACCGATGAGATAATCAGAGTCACGTTGGAATATATTGGCCCCGCTAAGTTCAAGGTGTATATCAAAAATATTTCCGATGGCATGACAATAGCCGTTCCTGCTCAAGGAGAGGACGCTACTGCACCAGTTCCAGTTTCACCTGGCGTTTATGCCGTTCACACGATGCCCGCACCCTTTTTCGTTGAAGGCGAGGCGGCCTCGGGCGCAGGTCTCGTGGCCAGTGCGGAAGGTGTGGAGAACATCGCCGAGGATGGTTTTCCCGAGGCCTTGGCCATGGACACCAAAGCAGCGACCGGTCTAATAGTACCGATGTCACCAGGCGCTTGGGCCATTCATGAAGAAGGCGTACAACCGATATATATGATCGATGCCCCGGATTATGGGGAAGGGCTTGAAGCTGTGGCAGAAGATGGTGTACCCACCATGTTGGCCGCTTCTTTAGCGGAGAAAGAAGGTGTTAAATTTTCAGGGGCGTTCGATACTCCCGTTGGTGCTTCCGACCCCGGACCTATTGGACCCGGCGGTAGCTATCAATTTACTTGTGCAGGTACTGATGGCGATTACCTTTCACTCGCTACAATGTTCGTACAGAGCAATGATTGGTTCTATTCCTTTGCACCTGATGGTATACCGTTGTTCAAGGATGGAACGGCCATAGGCGGCGATGTAACGGAATATGTCTATTTATACGATGCGGGAACCGAGGCCGACGAATATGCCGGAGCAGGCTTGTTTCAGGTCATCCGACAGGCCGGCGCGGATTCCGGTGATGATGATCCGAACACATATGTTCGTTTTATCGACCCCGATGATATACCTAATTTACCTGCCAACGCCCAGGTCATCAGGGTAAGCATTGAGGCAAATCTCAACTAATTTCAATGGATGAATAATTAGGAGAGTAAAGCAAAAACCCGGCTGTTTGGCCGGGTTTTTCAATGCACTACTATTCTGTTTCACTCCCAAGTATCAATATGCTGGTTCATATCATCGAACTTATATTCACCTACCATTTGTTTACGGTAATGGACGGCTAAAATAGTTAATGCCAAGAGAAGTAAGTGTAAGATGAAAATTGCGATACCGAGAGGCAAAAAAGTAGCGGGCACTACATAATTTACGAATTCACCATAAGTACTAAGTGTGTACAAAATCTCGGAAGTTTTGAATACATAGATCAAAAATGCGCCATAGAGCATATACTCTATATTTCGCATAAGGGGATCGGTCAGTTCATCCTCTTCTATTTTAAATTTTAATACGTATAAAAAGGTGAAATGAATCAAAGTAATCGCCGGAAATAAATAATTCTCGGGCTTTGAAAAATAAAAATTATTCGTGTACAGACTGTAAAAATCAAATATGATCAGTAGGGCCAATATCGCAATGGAAAGATGAATGGTTCTTTTCCACGACATAATTTTAAAAATGGAATTCATAGCAGCAATTTTCAGAGATTGGGTACGCATTCGATTCGATGGTTCTCGCTAAGCTAAAAACGTCATTTCTTTTTCGTTTATTTAAAAAATTCGTTGAACCGCAGATTTTGTAGTCAGACTCTTGAAATTTGATGTGAAAATACCGAATTTTCTTTTTAAAATAAATATTTTATCAATGAATTCGACTTGAGTTCTCAGAAGGTTTCAAATGAAAGTTCCGCTAACCAGCCCATAGATTCATATTACGAGACTTCTTTTTTAATAGGTATTCCTATTTTTGCTTCGTCACGCCAGCGCGTTTTAATCCGGGAAAACGCTAGATTGAAAGCTAAAATAAAAACTATGAGACAATGTCAATACGTGTATTTGATACGTATTCAATATTTAGGATTTCGCTACAGCGGATGGCAAATACAGCCCGGGCAACGCACGGTTGAAGGTATGTTGTCAAAAACGTTGCAGTTCGTTTTACCAGGCGAACCTTTCAAAATTCTTGGTGCGGGCAGAACGGATGCCAAGGTTTCCGCATTGAATATGGCCTTCGAACTTTTTTTGGAAAATCCGGTTGACAATACTAAAAGGTTTCTTGACCTATTCAATAAAAACCTTCCTCCAGATATTCGTGCCATGGCCATCGATCCGGTATCCCGGGAATTCAATATTATTAAGGGTGCAATAACCAAGGAGTATATCTACCTGTTTTCCTACGGAAAAAAAAACCACCCATATTGTGCTCCTTTTTTGGCGAACATTCAAGACAGCCTAGACCTAGGCATGATGCAGAAAGCGGCCCGCCTCTTTAAGGGCAAACACAATTTTTCAAACTATACGGTCAAGGAGAAAGGAAACAGTGAAACGGAAAGAACAATACGATCTTGTGTATTGAAGGAAAACACTGTGCTTACCGCTAATTTTTTTCCTGAAAAGAGCTTCGCGTTACATGTTGAAGGCGCTGGATTTCTACGCTATCAAATACGTATGATCATGGGGGCCTTGATCCAATTGGGCAAGGGCGAACTCACTCTGAACGATATTGAAGCTTCCCTCGAAGAAAATAGTGATAAACGGTTGACGTATATTGCGCCAGGATCCGGACTGCTCTTGCATCAGTTGGAATTTGATATTTCCAATGAATAGCTTATCCGAAAAAAAAATACACACATCGACCTAAATTTCTTTTAACTTTAGCCTTCGAAAATCCATCCTAGAAAACCTAATCCCATGCGCAAAAGAAAGAAAATCGCTAAAATCCTACCGAAAATGCCTTCGCGGTTCGATAAAAAAAAGGGGAAGGCACCCGGTACCATTACCTATACGGGACATAGGGAAAACCTCGATAGCATCGTAAACATTCTGGAATACAACGAAAAGGAATTTAATGTACATGCGCCCGGCAACATTGATGAGATCGTCGCCCATAAAGATCCGCCTTTGATATCGTGGATCGATATTGTAGGGCTTAGCGACGAAGTCTTTATCGAGAAAATCGGTAAGCGTTTTGGACTGAATTCCTTGGTAATGGAGGATATCGTGAACACCCACCAACGCCCAAAGATCGACGAGTACGGAACCTATATTTTTGGGGTATTTAAAATGCTGTATATCAATGAAGACAATCAGTTGATCTACGAACATGTGGCGTTGGTACTGTTGGAGAATTGCGTGCTTGTTTTTCAAGAATTGGAAGAGGATGTTTTTACGGGAGTTCGGGCAAGGATCGGAAAAAAATCGGGCAGGGTTCGTTCCGGAGGAGCCGACTATCTCTTTTTTTCGCTCTTGGATGCCATAGTGGACAATTATTTCGCGGTATTGGAATATCTTAACGATAAGATAGAAGCTTTGGAAGAACTCGTCTATGCCAATCCCCGCCCTGAAGTAGCTCAACAAATACAGGAATTGAAAAAAGAGGTTTTACGGGTCAGGCGTTGGGTCTATCCCGTCAAGGAACTTGTAGGCCATTTGATCGATACCGACAATGCCTTGATTACAAAAGACACAAAAGTCTTTCTAAGGGACGTACTCGACCATGCCATAGAAACCAACGAAAGCCTACAGATTTACCGGGAGATGTCGATGAGCCTTATGGAAATGTACATGAGCAACATGAGCAATAAAATGAACGAGGTAATGAAGGTCTTGACCATTATGGCCTCGATCTTTATTCCCCTGACCTTTATTGCCGGTATCTACGGGATGAATTTTGACAATATGCCCGAACTACATTGGAAATACGGATATTATATGGTGTGGGGAGTTATGATTTCGCTTTTTGTCGGGATGATGGTCTATTTTAGGAGGAAACATTGGATATAGGCATATCGAACCATAAACATGTCCGTTCATAATTTGTTAATAGGGCAAATTGCATTCTATTTTTCTGTTACTTTGTTATTGGAACCCATAAAACAAGTGAGATGAAATCTACACATTTACTGATCGTTGCGGTCTTAATTTTCTCAACGGGACTGTTATATGCCCAAAATCCGGATAGGGAAATTTCCCAAGAGACCACCGAAAAGAAATACGAAGTTTACGAAGAAGGCCAATTGGTCAAGAAGTCGGTAAAGATCTATACGGTAATTCGGCAGGATGTTGAATTTGACACCTTGGTAGAAAATAAAATAGATGCCCGGAGAATCGACACCCCAAAGAAAATCACCAAAACGGTGAGCATAGACAACGACACGGACGCAGATTATGACGAAACCATCAAATTCAGCTACTCCTCGGATGCTAAAAAGGATTTTCTGGTCAACGTGAACGATGACGAAATATTCAAGGCATTGGAAAAAAGCAAATACCTAAATGTCAAGGATAATAAGGACATGTCCGAAGAAAACCTGAACGAATTGATTGTGATTACCGATGATGACGGAAAGGTAATCCAGTTGATTTTGGAGCAACATGACTCGCAGGAGTGAGCGGAGACAGTGGGCAGTAGGCAGTAGGCAGTAGGCAGTAGGCAAGATTGTTTTTTCTAAACTCCTAAACTAATACACTTCTAAACTTTTTTGACTTTAAGTTACTGAGCGTAGCCGAAGTATGTAGTTGAGTTTTTCTTTTTTCAAAGAAACAAATCCGAGGAAAGATACCGATCTCCCCGATCGCAGATGATGGAAACGATGACCCCGCTTTCGAGTGTATCAGCCAAACGTAATGCCGCAGCTGTCGCTCCACCGCTGCTCATACCCGAAAAAATACCTTCTTCTTTGGCCAAGCGTTTTGTCATGGCGATAGCCTCGTCTTGACTGACTTCCAGTATTTGATCCACCTTACTAGCATCGAAAATTTTCGGCAGATATTCTTCGGGCCACTTGCGGATGCCGGGGATGCTGGAACCATCGGTAGGTTGAACGCCTATGATCTGAACATCCCTGTTTTTTTCCTTGAGGTATGTCGATGTGCCCATTATTGTACCGGTCGTACCCATTGAAGATACGAAATGGGTCACCTTGCCTTCGGTGTCCCGCCAGATTTCAGGGCCGGTGCTTTTGTAGTGGGCTTTCCAGTTATCGGCGTTCCCGAATTGGTTGAACATCACGAAACCATGGTTGTTGACCTTGTCCTCCGCGTAGTCCCTAGCCCCTTCAATACCGACGTCAGCGGAGGTCAAGGTAACTTTTGCGCCGTAGGCCCGCATGGTCTGCACCCTTTCTTTAGTGCTGTTTTCGGGCATTACAAGTTCAATGTTCAACCCGTAACTGCCGGCGATCATGGCCAAGGCGATACCGGTATTGCCGCTGGTTGCCTCAATGAGTTTGGAGTCTTTGTTGAAATCGCCGCGTTCCAATCCGCTTTGGATCATGTTCAGGGCGGCTCGGTCTTTTACGCTGCCTCCAGGATTATGACCTTCCAACTTGAACAATAAGGTAACATTGGGATTGGTGTTCAATATACGGGATTCGACTAGCGGCGTATTGCCGATAAGGTCGAGAACAGTTCTAGACATTAGGAAGGGTTTTGATTTTGATTTCAGGGGTATGGAAAACAGTGGAATTTTTGGGCACCGAAGCGGTCAACCAAGCATTCCCGCCGATTACGGAATTTTCACCGATAACGGTCTCCCCACCTAAAATGGTGGCACTGGCATATATCGTTACATTATCCTCAATGGTTGGATGACGCTTCGTTTTTTGCAAATGTTTGGCTACGTAAAGTCCGCCTAAAGTGACACCTTGATAGATTTTCACGTGATTTTTGATGATGGCCGTTTCTCCGATGACAATTCCCGTTCCATGATCTATATGAAAAGAATCACCTATCTGTGCCCCGGGATTGATGTCGATTCCAGTCTGTCGATGGGCCCATTCGGTCATTAATCGCGGTACCAAAGGAAATCCTTCTATATAAAGTTCGTGTGCCAACCGGTAAATAGCAGTCGCATAAAAACCAGGATAGGCCATATACACTTCCTCGATGGATAGGGACGCGGGGTCACAATTGACCGTAGCCTCGGCGTCAAGGTTCAAACGGCGCAAAATTTCGGGAAGTTTCGCGACATACGAATCCCAAATTTTCTTGCAGGATTTATCCACGTCCCAACAGGCCAGATCTACCAGCTCGTCGAATTGGGTTTCTAAAAGCTCCAAATTCTTTTCCACTGGGGTGTCTATGTCGAACAAGGTATAAAAAAGGGTATTGGTAAAGGCTTCGGCCTTTTCCTTGAGAATATATCTCAGGTTTGGCTGCTTTTTATGCCGGTTTATTTTTTCGATAATCGATTGTCGATTCATTTTTGGATATTCGTTTGTCAAAATTAACCATTAATTTAGATGCCCTCGGTCTTCATTGGTTAACTTTATCGCAAATATCAATTAATCACAGGATTTTAGACGAATGTTACATCCCGCAATTACTAAAGAGGCCCTTTATTTTTTAGACAAGTTGAAAAAGAACAACGATAGGGATTGGTTTACCGAGCATAAAGAGGAGTTCAAACGGCATGAAAGCGACGTCAAGGATTTTTACACCTTGGTAATGGATAATCTCAAAGTCCATGATCACATCGAAAAGATGAAGATGTTCAGGATTTATCGGGATGTCCGTTTTTCTAAGGATAAAACACCGTACAAAGCTCATTTTGCAGGTTCTTTTCACCGTTTAGGAGCCCAAAACAGGGGCGGTTATTATATACGTATCAAACCAGGAGAAACCTTTATCGCCACCGGATTTTGGGGTCCCGAAAAAGAAGATCTGTTGCGAATCCGGAAGGAGTTCGAATTGGATGCCTCTGAGTTCCGGGATATTGTTCGCGAAAAATCCTTCAAAAAAATATGGGGCGAATTAGAGGGTGATGCCGTCAAGACAGCACCAAAGGGATTTGATAAAGACCATAAGAACATTGACTTGATACGGCAAAAGCAATTCATATTCCGAAGGAATTTTACGGATAAAGAGGTGCTATCACTTACTTTTCTCGATGAGATCGACAGATCGTATAAGGCCATTCGCCCGTACTTCGATTTTATGGGCGACGTTTTGAATACGAACCTGGACGGGGAGTCGTTGTTGCGTTAAGCGCTTTTCGCAATGCGCTTAACGCAAAAATACTATATGGAGATATGCACAGCGATTAGCGTTCTGCGCACGGCTCTATACCAAAACGCCCTCCTCAAAAAGCTGTATCTGATCCTTGAGCCGCTCGACAACCATGTTCATCATGCGTTTGTTCAGCGCAGAGGAATTTTTAATGTAGGTTTCATATTCCTCCAAAGTGAATTGGCCAACGACTATTCCCTTTAATGAATTCCGGAATTTCATGTCTTTCTGAACGGCATTCTCAATATACTTGAAGCGTTTTTGTGCTGAAAGTTGGTGAAAAGCGTTCTTGTATTTCACGATATAGTTCCTGAACATCGCAACAAACATCGGGTTTTGAAACTTGATGATCGGTCTTAAGGTGCCGTTCTGGAATTTTTCATCCTCGCTCATATTTTGAGTAACCCTGGCAGAAGGAATTTCAGGGCGGATGCGAAGTAAATGGGTGCATCGGTCGCTCATAATAGCTGTTTTCATAAAGATAATGGATGCGATGTTACGCCCTATCATTTCAGTACGATAGTTTTTAACCGCGTTATGAACACTTCATGATTCCTGTTAAAATACTACTAACCGATTTGATAAAGCACAAGGATATTCTTAGCTTTAATTTAAATCAAAAAAGGAATCTTTAAAGCCCTATAATGAGAAGAAACCATATGTGATTAATGAGCTAACGGATAAAGAATTACGAGACAAAGTTAAAGTATAACATAAAGTATTAATCACAAACACCATCCCATGAAATTCGGAAAAGTAGAACATCCAGAGCTCATAGACTTCACCATCCCAAAAGATCATCCGGATACAGAAGTCATCCTTTCCAAACAGAACCACGACCAAGCCTTTACCGTTCATGTCGGCTGCGCCAAATGGAATCGGCATGACCTAAAGAACTTCTACCCTCGAGGTACGAAAAACGGGCTCGAATATTATTCCAACCAGTTTAATAGCATCGAACTGAACGCTACATTTTATAGAATGTTCCCGCCGGAACAATTTGCGAAATGGGGCGATACCACCCCCGATAATTTTAAGTTCTTCCCCAAACTCGTACGGAATATCAGTCATTTGCGACGGTTAAATGATCAGGTGTATCCCATTATAGATGAGTATCTTATCGGTGCGGCCAATCTTAAAGATAAACTGGGCACGCTCTTCTTGCAGATGCATGATAATTTCGGACCAAAAAATTGGGATAGGGTAGTGCGCTTCGTAGAGCATTGGCCGGAGGAATTTCCCTTGGCCATAGAATTCAGGCATACGGATTGGTTCAACGATGAAAAAGTAGCCCAAGAGCTCTATCACCTCTTGGAAGAAAACAACATCGCCAATATTTTGGTCGATACCGCCGGCCGAAGGGATATCATGCACATGCGCCTGACGAACAACGAGGCTTTCATCCGCTATGTTGGCGCCAACCACGAAAGCGACTACGCGCGGTTGGACGACTGGGTAGAGCGATTGGCGGATTGGAAGAAACAGGGTTTGACGAATATCAACTTCTTCGTACACCAAAATATGGAGTTAGATTCCCCGCTCTTATCGACCTATTTTATTGAGAAATTGAATAAAAAGCTGGGTACAGATCTTCATATCCCTAAAACTTTGGGCGATGATGGGCGAAAGCCGTTTTAAGAAAGTTTTCCGTGGTAACTTCGGAAAACAAATTCAAATACAAAAGCCAAATTCAAATACAAACTCACTGTTTTTTGCCCCGAAGTTTCAGGGGGAATTTGATTTTGTATTTTTTCAAACCTGTAACCCGTAACCTTTTACCCGTAACCAGCAACCCGCTATGAGATTCCACACTAGAAAATGGGTCAAGCCCGGAGATTTAAATGCGAATGAAACCCTATTCGGAGGTCGCGTATTGGCTTGGATCGACGAAGAAGCCGCGCTGTATAGCATTATCCAATTGGAAAATAAGCGTATCGTCACCAAATACATGTCCGAAATCAATTTTATGAGTACAGCGGTCAAAGGTGATATCGTGGAAATCGGTATAGAAGTGGTTAAATTCGGAAAATCTTCTATGACACTGAACTGTGAAGTACGCAATAAAATGACCAGGGAAACCATCGTCACCGTTGACAATATCATCATGGTCAACCTGGGCGAAGATGGAAAGCCGAAACCCCATGGAAAAACGAAAGTAGAGTTTGTTAAAGACCGGTTGGTAGACGAAGAGTGATAAAAAGTTCTAGTGCAAGTTCAAGTGTCAAGCTCAAAAAAAGTTTATGAATTTGTAAGTTTATAAGTTTATAAAAAATGACTTTTCAACTACTGACTACTGACTACTGACTACTGACTACTGACTACTGACTACTAGAAAAAGCCTGCACCTCATCCAGAACCCTTAACAAATTCCCGCCCCAAAGTTTGGCAATCTCGGTTTCGGTATAGCCGCGTTTGACCAGTTCTAGGGTAACATTGAAGGTTTCCGAAGCATCGGACCAGCCTTCGATTCCCCCGCCGCCATCGAAATCGGAACTAATGCCGACGTGATCGATGCCTATTAAATCGACCATGTAGTCGATATGGTCTACGAAATCAGAGACATTGACTGCCGGTGGGGCGTCCTCTTTATTGGCAACGTTTTCTTCCGCGATTTTTACCACGGCGGGGTAATTCTCCAGAAAATCCTCTTTTTGTTGTTCGGTCAGGTTGCCAAAGTCCGAACGCTTGTGCCAGACGACATCCATGGAGTCGGCTACTTTTTTGTAGACGTTATCCATATAGTTCTGGCGTAGGGAATCTTTTTCGGTGTTCAGGTACGATGAAAAGGCAACGGTCTGTACGACTCCGCCGTTTTCCTTTAGGAGTTTGAGCTGTTCATCGTCCAAGTTTCGACTGTGATCGCATAGGGCGCGGGCGGAGGAATGTGAGGCGATTATCGGAGCTTCGGTAAGAGCAATCGTCTGCAACATGGACTCCTTGGAAGGGTGGGATACATCGATCATAATTCCCAATCTATTCATCTCTTTTACAGCAGCTTTGCCCAAGTCGCTTAAACCATTATGTAGCCATACGCTATCTTTTTCCCCGGTATTGGAATCGCTGAACTGGCTATGGCCGTTATGCGCTAGGGAAATGTAGCGCGCTCCCAAATCAAAATACTTTTTAAAATTGGATAAGTCCTCACCCATGGGATACGCATTTTCGACACCGATCATCGCGATTTTTTTACCGGTCGAGTCAATACGGCGAACGTCATCAGAAGTTAGCGCCAATTCGATTTTATCCGGAGCGATTTCTTCGCAGAGCCGGTGTATGGCCTCGAACTTGGCCATAGCATTTGCTTCGGCAATGGCATAGCCCTCGGCGGTAAGGGTGTCTTGCCCGGTGTAGACGATCAACCAACTTACATCGAGTCCGCCTTCCTCCATTTTGGGCAGGTTGATCTGGGTATCCAGTCGTTGGGTGTAGTTTACACTATCTGTAAAGTTATTGACGTTAATGTCGTTATGTGTATCAATCGTAATGGTTTGTTTATGTATTCGCAGCGCTTTATCTTCCAAACTTTCCTCGATTTTCTTTTCTTTTTCATTACAGGAAAGCATCGCCAAAAAACCGAATAAACAGATAAAATACTTCATTTTTGAGTGTATTTACAAGGATTAAACCTACAAATAAAGCCATTTGACAACAGATATACCAGCCTAGATAACATTTAATTGCTTAAGGGTCTATTTATGAGGATTTTTACCATCCCAATCTTATTAATCCAAATAACCCCCAAATTGAAAACAAAAAACCTACTTGGCCAACGACTACTTTCCGGCACCCATCCCGACAATTTAACGATTACCGTAGACCTAGAACCCATTTTGGAAGAATGCATGGGCGAAATGGATCTTTTGCAAGAACTGGTCTCGCTCTACCATGAAAATGCACTGGAATTTATCGGAGCCGCCAGAATACACTTACCCAATTCGGACTTCAATGCACTGGGCCTGGCCGCGCATAAGATCAAAGCCGGGTTGGCCATGATGCGGACAGATAGCCTTCACGCCATCATCGTTCTCGTACAAAAGGAATGTGTCGGGGACCAAGACTCGAAGCATCTTCAGTTTCTCTGCGATTGCTTTGCTGCGGAATATCCAACGGTAAAAGAATCCATTGACGCAGCTCTGTCCAACCTGAACCAAGAATAAGGCAGGCCATGGAAAAGAAAAAACTCTTATTGGCCGAAGATGACCAATTACTGGCATCGCTATTGACGTTCCGCCTACGAAAAGGGGGGTATGAGGTGAAACTGAGTGCCGACGGAAAACAGGTAAAAGAATATCTCGCCGAGAATATTCCCGACATCATCGTCAGCGATATCATGATGCCTTATTTCTCGGGTATGGAGCTCATCGCCTATGTACGCAAAGAGCTGAAGTTAAAGGTGCCCATCATCATTATCTCATCGGCCGGCAACGAAGAAAATGTACTGAACGCCTTTGAACTCGGTGCTAACGATTTTATTTCCAAACCGGTGAGTCCCTCCGAACTCCTCGTCCGCGTGGCCCGTGAACTGAACAAAATCTAATTTGCAGATACCGAATCTTACATATGGTGTACATACGCTGATCACCGCCCCGGAGATCGACACCGATCTGTTATGGGGCCTTTCGGCGTTTTTCGTTGTTCTCGCACTCTTGTATTTCGTCTCGGTATTTTTTTTCAGGAACAGAATAACCTCGAAAACATCGCGGACAAAGCAACGAAAAACCGAACTATCCCCTATGGTCAGTGAATTCTTGTTTTATGAGGATGATGCGGACAAAAGCGAAAAATCAAATTATATCGGGCTTAAGATCGAGATACGTGATTTGCTTAGGGAAGATTTTAATAGAAAAATCTTGGTCCAAATATTACTCGATCTGCGAAAGGATGTTTCCGGCGATACCCAAAAACGGCTATTCAAATTGTATCAAGATCTCGGACTCGAAAAAGATGCTTTTAAAAAATTGGAAAGCTGGCGGTGGGAGGTCATATCAAAGGGCATTCTCCAACTTACCTTAATGCAAGTGGAGGAAGCCTATTCCTTTATCGTCAAATTCATCAACGATAGAAGGGGTACCATCCGTAAACAGGCAGAAATCGCCACCGTAACCCTCAAGCACGGAGGAATCAACTATTTTTTGGATACCACGAAATATAAAATATCGGAATGGCAGCAATTAAAACTGTTGGACGTACTGCGCAACAAAGAAGATTTCAAACCCCCGCGCTTCAAGGCGTGGTTGACCTCCACGAACAAACACGTGGTACTCTTCGCCCTTCGTCTTATTAAATACTACAATCAAAACGATGCCAACGCCTCGCTTATCGAACTGGTAAAACATAAAGACCAGCAGGTCGGGCAACAGGCCATAGATTGCATCAAAGAATTCCACGTTATCGAAGCCTTGCCGATCCTAAAAGGGATTTTTTGGAAATGTTCCGTGGATACCAAAATAGCCATTTTGGGCGCAATCGCCGAATTGGGAGGCACTTCGGATATCGAATTTTTGGAAACCGTAGCTCAACGGGAAGGTAATTTCTCGGTAAAAAGCAAGGCTGTTGGGGCCATAAATACCATTGCGCCCGAAAGCGTCATGCCAACCGAGAATATCGAATTTGTCACAGCCTATCAAAAACCAGAGAGGGAGAAAGATGAGGATCCGACCGTACACCAACAGGAAATTTTGGAAAACGAGCACGAAATCCCATCACAAGAAAAGGTCCCGTTGCAGATTATCGATATCGAGCAAGTAAAAAAGAATGTCCTAGAACAGGATACGGTCAACTTGGAACAAGCCAGGGAAGGCCCCGAAAAGGATATTTACGAGGAGCAACCCGTAGCGGCGGTCTCCCTACCCACACTGACTGACGATCAAATCCCGAATCACGACCTACCATTAATACCAACACCAATGACCGATCCAAAACAATCTGATAAATCCATAAAAGACATAGACGTCGAAGTTGAAGAGGTGCAAGCAGCATCCAGCGAAGACACCAAAACGGCTGAAGCATCTAATTTTGATATTTCCGAAATCCACTTTCTGCCCATTGTCGTTGCCGATGAAGCCAAGGCTTTACCCGACGACAATTTGACCGTCGACGAAAACGCAATACCCACTGAAACCTTAATGGCGATCGAAGTAAGTCATGATGTAATTTCTTCCGAACCCATGGAAGAAGAATTACAGGCACTTATTACCGAAATCAATGAACTGGACTTTCTGCCCGTCGTTATAGATGAAGACGTTTTAGTGGACACCGATTTGTCCGATGAAGCAAATATCGCAGCATCGGAAACCTTGGAGAAAATCGAGGGCTACTCCCTTTCCGATTTTGAGGTGTCCTTCGAAGAAAAAGACGACGATGAAGTTTCTGAGGAAGACGAAAAAGTGGAATTCGATCTGGAAGATGCCCCGATCATTGACGTAAATGGCCCCAATGTCGAAGATGTGATGTCTTGGTTGATGGCGGACAACGAATTACGGGAAATAGAATTGAATTGCGAGACCGTTTCCTATCCCTCGGATGCCGAAATTTCAAGTGAACTCATACCCGATCCGGTCTATTATGATGAGCACGAGACCTACATGATGGGACTGCTGGACGACCTCGAGGAACTCGGAGACCTTCGGGAAATTCCCTTATTGGAAGAACTTAGGGCAGAGGAGAGCAAAAGTTTTATTAAAGAGCGTATTACCGGAATGATAGAAAATTTTTCCCGAGAACGGGTTACAAAGCGAAAAACAAGTTCAAACACGGATAACGAAACAGCTGATCTACCCGTGTTCAGTGTTTTTGCCGACCTTTTTAAAAACATAGATACGGAATGCAAACTAATTCTTTTGGACGAGATCGTACCCGTTGGCGATGAAAAGGAAATCGAATTCTTGGACGGTTTGCTTGAGAATCCCGATCAAAGAATACGCAACAAGGCACAGACCGTTCTAAAACTATTGATTGCGAAGCTGTCACATGAAAATCCGTCATCGCTGCAATCTAAAGGGGTTTCCACGATTGTTGCGGAACAGGGGGATATTGTAAATATTTCAGAAGAAGCAAACTACGGCCACCTACTTTCCGAAATGGACCTGGCGCCAGCCTTAGATCGCGAAATTTTTGATATCGATTTTCAGCTTTGTGAGATATTGGACAAGGGGTACGAACAGAAAATTTTGGACATTTCGGTAGTCGCGACAGAAGTTTCGGCCAACGAAAACGGAGGCTCTTTTTTTAATTCGTTTCGGAAATTTTCAAAACTGTTTTTTTGATTCGTTAAATGGATAGTGAAGCCTATCATATCATTTTAGAGTATATAAACCTTGTTTTTATGGGGTTTACCGTGACGCTGTTCACCCTGTTCAGCATCATGGGCTACTTATCTACAAGAAATTCCATCCACTACCGAAAAAAGAACAGTTTCGGTGACCTCTCCAAAGTCATGGCATCGCCTTTGGCCCCGAGCATCACGATTATTGCCCCGGCCTATAACGAGGGTATGACCATCGTCGAGAATATCCGCTCCCTCATGTCCCTGCGCTATGTGAACTACGAGGTTATGGTCGTCAACGATGGCAGCAAAGACGATACCTTGCAGAAAATGATCGAGGCCTATGAACTGGTCAAGATCGAACAAGAAATTGATCCAAACTGGCGGAATAAGCCCATACGTGGAGTCTATAAATCGCCGCACCGGGCGTTTGCAAAATTGACGGTGATTGACAAAGAAAACGGAGGGAAATCCGACGCTCTGAATACAGGCATGGCGCTTTCGACCAACCGCTACGTCGGGTGTATTGATGTAGATTGTCTTTTGCTACCCGATGCCCTGTTGCACGTGGTGAAGGCTTTCTATCAACGCTCGGAAAAGCGGGTGATTGCCGTCGGTGGCGTAATACGGGTGGCGAATTCCTGTGTGATCGAAGGCGGACAGTTGGAGGAGATACGGTTACCCAAAAATTGGTTGGCCCGTTTTCAGTTGCTCGAATATACCCGCTCGTTCATTTTGGGAAGAATGGCCTGGGGCCGCATCGACAGCCTGCTCATCATTTCGGGCGCATTCGGATTCTTTGATAGAGAAATTGCCTTGGCCGTAGATGGATATGATACCGGCACTGTTGGTGAGGACATGGAAATCGTATTCAAGATGCGACGGTATATGCATGACAATAAGACTCCGTATACCGTTGAGTATATCCCCGATTCCCTGTGTTGGACCGAAGTGCCCGAGGACCTGAAAATCTTCGTTAATCAGCGCGACCGATGGGCGAGGGGTAACCTGGAGACCCTTTTCAAGCATAAAGACATGTTTTTCAACTCCAAATACGGTCGATTAGGACTCCTAAGCTATCCGTATTGGTTCTTTTATGAATGGTTGGCGCCCTTGATGGAATTTTTCGGCTTTATAACCGTCGTGATATTTTATTATTTAGGAATCTTGAACTGGGACTTCTTTCTCGCCATCACGACCACCGTTTACATTTTCTCCGTAATGTTTTCGTTTTATGCCATTCTATGGGATGTTTACAGCTATAACGAGTACAAGAAAACCAAAGATATTTTAATACTCATGCTATGTGCCATCATGGAGCCGATTTTTTTCCACCCCATCGTGGTATATGCGGCGGTACGGGGCAATTATAAAAAATTGTTCAAAATAAAATCTGGATGGGGCTCGCAGGTGCGAAAGGGGTTTGCTAAGGCAAGTTAAGAGTTATGAGTTCAGAGTTATGAGTTATGAGTTATGAAGTTTAATAATAATCAGTAATTAACATTCAAAGTTGAACACCAGCCAATACGATAGATACACGCTTAAACAATATACCCGATTGATCCTTTCTTTCTTCGGGTGCTTGTTGGTGCTTTCTATTTATCAATATACCACCCTGTATTTTAAGGGAGTGGTGGATATCATCTTTGGTTCCAGTTTCTTTATCGCAGCGGTGCACCAAATCGGGTTTGCTTCGATTGTGGGCGTCATTCTGGCCTTTCCCTTTAACTTTTGGGAAAACCTAAGACCGCGCTATGGCTTTAATTTTGTATTCGTCTTACTCGTCATACTATTAATAATCGAGGCCATGCTTATCAGTTATTACTGTACGGCCTTGGTGCCTTTGGGTTCTGACCTTTTGGGCTATAGTTTTGCAGATATGAAAATCACGATTGCCAATTCGGGAGGTGTTTGGCTGTATGTTTCCATGGTTTTTGGTATGATTGTTATTGTTGGACTGTTCTTCGGATTGTACAAAATCACCTCAAAATATTACCATCACATCAGTAGGATGTATCCCTTTACGATAATCCTGTTCAGCCTGTTTATCATGACCCTCTTCGTTGCCGGGAAGCCGATCAACCAAAATAAGACACAGTATTTGGCCTTGAACCTTTACGAGACGTCGACTGAGGATACTTCCTATAATTCGGATGTGGAATATCCCCTTATAAAATCCCAAAAAATTGAGAATACGCTTGGTAAATTTTTTGAATTGAAGGACGAAAAACCCAACATCGTCTTCATCATGGTCGAAGGTCTCGGCAGGGATTTCATGGGCGAAGGTGCCGAATATGGGGGCTTTACCCCGTTTTTGGATTCCCTCAGTACCAAATCCCTCTACTGGGAAAACTGTTTGAGCAACACGGGCCGCACCTTCGGGGTGCTTCCCTCATTGATGGGATCCTTGCCATTTGGCAAAAGCGGATTTATGGAGCTCGAGAAATATCCCAATAAACTCACCTTATACAGTATTTTGAAGAATAACGGATACCGAACTTCCTTTTATCAAGGCACAAACAGCTCTTTTGACAATGTCGACCGTTTTCTACTTAGTGAGAACGTGGATTTTGTGCTGGATAAATCCGGATTCGGGAATCAATTCACCATGCAGGCCGAAGATGCAGCGGGTTCATCTTGGGGCTATCCCGATAAGGAACTGTTCAAGAAAAGTATGAGTCTTCCTCGGGAAGCCGGGCAGCCTCGAATGGAAGTATATATGACGATCAGTACGCACGAACCTTTTATCCCGCCACAACAGGAATTTTACGAGAAAGAGGTCGAAAAAATCCTATCCAAAGGAAATTATCAAGGCAGAATCAAAAACGTTATCGAAAAGAACGACAATGTTTTTGCCACCCTTTTGTACACCGATGATGCCTTGAAATACGTTTTCGATGCCTATAAGAAACAACCGGATTACGACAACACTATTTTCATCGTTACGGGCGACCATAGATTGATACCCATTCCGCAGCGTAACAACCTGAGCCGTTTTCATGTGCCGCTGATTATGTACAGTCCGCTTTTGAAATCCACAAAAAAAATGAGTGCGGTCAACTCCCATTTCGATGTCACCCCGACCTTGCTGGCGATGCTACAGAGCAGGTATGAACTAAAAATGCCCAAAAAAGTCGCTTGGATGGGAAATGCCTTGGATACGCAGGCGGAATTTCGGTCTATCAAGGATATCCCCTTGATGCGTAATAAAAACGAGCTGAAAGAATTTATCAGTGAGGATAAGATCTATTCCGATGGATCGGTATTCTCCATCGATAAAAATATGGACTTGGGCAGTTCTTTCGGAGGTTCGAAAGCGGAGTCCAAACTAGAGAACTTCAAATCGATGAACGCTTATGTAACTACAAACGACAAGATAATACCCGACAGCCTGGCAATTTTCGCGGTTCGAAAGGAACTGTTTACCGACAGTGAAACCGTGTGGATCAACAGCGTTTATAACGGACAGGATTCCGACAAAGGTTATTTTAAGGCGCGTGACTTTGCCTTTGACGGACAATACGACAAAGCCCTGTTGTTATGCCGGTATAACCTATCGAACGCCCCCAGCCATATCGACACAAAAATATTGATGGGTCGCATCAATGTGTGGCGCGGCAATTATGATGAAAGTATCGAAATATTGACAGGCTGTATTAAGATGAATCCGAATTATATCGATTCGTATGCCGCTTTGTTCGACGTGTATTTTTGGGCGGGAAAGAATAAAGAAGCTCTGGAACTTATAGAGCAAGTAGAACAGAACAGCTCTAGTGCCCATGAAATAGCCGATAAGATAGCTCGGGCGAAAAGAGAAGCACGGAAGACGAGGAAAACGGCATACTTTGAAATTTCCAAATTCCAAATTCCAAACTCCAAATTCCAATTCAGGCCATTCATTTAATTCTAAAGAGATTTAATCGACCATGTTACTAAAATGCGCTTATCTTATTCTATTCTTTGTACTATTCTGCTTTTTAGGGATGGGGCAAGATGTGGCCTATAACGACACGGGGAATACCACCTATGAACAGGCACGTTATGAGGCTTATGAGGGCAATCATCGATTAGCCAAGGATATGCTGGTTCAGGTAGTTGCCGATTATCCGGATAACCTGGAAGCTCGTTCCCTTTTGGCTAGCACCTACAGCTGGGGCGGTCAGTATGAGACTGCCCGTGAAGCGTTCAACGGCCTTATATCCAAAGAACAGAATAATAGGGATATTTGGATTTCCACCATTAAAAACGAGCTGTATGCCAAGAACTACCCTACGGCTTTAGGTTTGGCCAATAAGGCTTTGGTACACCTGAACACCGATACCGAAATCGATCGTCTTCGGGAGATCGCTATACATGGAATAAAGAATGAGGAATACGCCGAATCGGGATGGTTCAATCAAACTGTGGAAATCAAGGTAAAAGAGAAAGAACTCGAGACGCCTAAAAAGGCAGAAATAGTACCTAAAACCCCCGTGGACAAAGACGTGCTCAACAACCGGTTGGCTATCAGAAATGCCTATACCGTTTTCGACCAACGTTACGATCCCATAATCGCATCGAGCATTTCGTACAAACGACAGACCTTGGCGGGCAGCATCATTCCGCGCATCAATTACAACAACCGAAGAAATATAAGCGGCATACAATATGAGCTGGATTTCTACCCTAAGTTTTCAAAACGTTTCTATGCGTATGTAAACTATGGATTTTCGAAAGCTTCCATTTACCCGAGCCATAAAGTAGGAGGAGACCTATATGTGAACCTTCCGGGAGCCATGGAATTTTCCGCAGGGGGCCGTTATATCAATTTTGAGACCAAAAATGTTTCCGTCATTACCAATTCTCTTGGGCATTATAGAGGCAACTACTATTTTTCGCTACGGTCGTACATCACGCCTTTGCCCGATAATCTTACCCGAGTATCCGGAAATCTCTTGGTTAGGAAATATTTGAGGGATGCAGAAAATTACATGGGCTTTAACGTGGGTATGGGCTACTCTCCCGAACTACGGCAATTGACATCCGGAGACGATTTACTAGCTGAGACACTTCTGTATGTAGAGTCGCAGCGGTTGAGTTTGGAGTATCAATTCACGGGAAAAACGAAACCGAATATTTATCGAGCCAATATGGGAGTGACGCGCCAAGAACTGGCTTTTGATTCCGGTAACTTCTTTTGGTCGGTTTCCGCAGGGTTTACGTATCAGGTGAAGTTTTAGGACGACCTATTACTTCGATGGCGATTCCAGCACTTTATCAAACATCCATTTATCGGCATACATGCCATAAACGAGTCCGATTTCGTTCTCTTGCACGTAGGTTTCATCTTTGCCAGCATCGAAGTTCACATTATAGACATATACTTTTATGCCTTGATTTCGCAATTGAAGTAGAAGCTTGGTTTGGCTTGATATTATTCTCCTTGATACAGCAACGTATTTCACATTATTGACTGCCAAATAGTTGAGTTTATCCCCAACGATAGCCATCAAGGGTTCTTGAGACATCATGGTATTGATACCGTTTTTTGCAGCTTCTTCAACGGCCATAGGGCTGAAAAGCTCCATGATCAATCTGTTCTTGTCCACAAAGGCATTGGCGAACGCGATGGGGTCGTTCACCTTGTCCGTTACCAAAGTAGCATCGGGATGTGCCGCGAACCAATCGTTGATATCCGTTACATCCATGGTAGTGTAATCCCCATAGATTTTGTGCTTCTTGAATTCAGCAAGGCTAGGAGGCAGCGTACCGGCATAATCGGTAAATCGGGCCCACATTTTCCAGTCGTGTGCGGCGACTAACTTTCCGTCGGAAGTTTCGATAATATCCAATTCAAAAAGCCGGAATCCCTTTGCATAACTTTGATCAAGGGCATCTTTGGTGTTCGTCGATTTGATACCGTTCACCTCGCCGCCGGCATGGGCGATGTAGCGATTATTATTGGGCTCGAATTCATAACGTATTTTAGGAAAGTAGATTTTATCATCCGTAATATTCATGGGAACCGTCAAGGTCTCCGATAGGCTTACGTCATCAATCGCTTCGTAAATGCTGCCTGTAAAGTTATGCATGATGTAGGCCTGCCTGCTTTTTAAGGTAGACAACTTCAAAAATCCCAATTTAGAAAGGTTAGCGATTTGGCCCGTCAAGCTTTTGGCCGCCGAATCGTGCGCTAAGATTGCAAATACCGCCTTGTTCTTGTGCATACGCACCAAGATCTCAAGTAACTCGGCCGCAGCCTCCTCACTGGAGTGGGTATCGAAAGTACGGTATTCGATTTTTTCATCTGTATTAAAATGGATGACGGTGAGTCCGCGTTCGGTTTGTTCCGTTACATCTCCTATTGAAAAGGTACTGCGCTTTTGTGCAATAAAGCTATTGCTGTTCAGAATAATTGGTTCTGCTTTTATTGGAGTAGTATTAATGGGATTGGGAATTGTGCTGGCAAGAGTACTATTTGTTGTTCCTATACAAATAATAAGGAATAGCAAGTAGATTACCGATGCGGGCGATAAACTCCGTTTTTTGTTTGTCATGGTCGGTCGTGGTATTACGTTACCTATTTAACGTAGTGCGGAAAGGCTTATTGTTACAATGCGCTGAAATGGAGAGGGAGTATCAGCATGGCTGTCCTCCCTGGGCCAAGAATTATACCCTATAACCATCCATTAACAGCGTTTACAACAAAATTTTAGGGTTACACCACATTTAATTGTATCCGTCGCGCTTTATAAATAAGTTTACTTCATCAAACAAATACGGCGGCCCAAATCGCTACCAAGATCAAAAATCAATCCAATAACTTAACCTACGTATCTTATGCTTTACGACACTTACGGAGAAGAGTACCTATCCTTCTTACAAGACCTCAACGAAATCTTAAGTCTCAACGAATTGGTGGAGTTGGATTATATGTAGAACCGGTAACCGTTCTCAGTCCCAAACCCAAATCCCCAATTTTTAAATCCTACTATTATGGCAAATCAAAATCCTGACAATGCAGATTACCTAAATTTTATCGCAACCTTGAACGATATACTTTCTAGCGAAGAAATCGGTAAATTAAATTATTCTTAGTGTTTAATTGTTTTTATTGAATTAGTTGTTTTGAGAGGAGGCCTTGATGGCCTCTTTTTTTTTGGGTGCTGAGGTACTTGCTTTATCCAAGGATATTCAATCAGGTACACTTGAACGAAGTTTCGCAACCTCTTCCCTTTGTGGGTAATAGGTCTTCCAAATAGCTCTGTGAAGCAATGTGTTTAGCCCTCCAACCTACATTACTCTTCCCGTAGTACAGCGACAATGGATTTTTTTGATTCGGCAAAAGCCTTTTTAGTCTCGAGTTTACCTTTAGCTTTCTCTATACTTTGATTCATTTTTTTTATGTAATACTAGTTGGAATACTAGGTTTGAACAAACCATAGTTACGTCTGTAAGAACTTGCTTAATAGAGGGTTCGATAATAAGCTACAAAAAGGTTTTAATTACGGAACTATCACCAGTCATTACGTGCAAAGAAGTAAAAACTGGAAAAGCTGTATGAAACCTGCTCCTAAATCCCCCAATTATTATCAAAAGTCATATCCCCGATCTTAAGGCTCTTGGCGGAAATTACGATACGTTTCTGTAGTGGCGAATCATCTACGGCATCGAATTCCACTTCAAGGCTTACGCAATAGCCTTTTTCAAAGATGACTTCTTGTAGTTTGGACATGGCGTCGCGTTTGTAAAAGACGATACTACCGTTCTTGGTCTGGTGGGGAGATGACATCCAGTGGAGTAGGTCGTAGCTACCATCGGCTTCGATTGTGGCCGTAATAAGACCGCCGGTAGGTCTGGCAGCTGGTTTGCCCGTGGCGTCCATGGGCTGTTCGAAATTGTAAAGGCAGTGTAAAACATTGTACTGTTTTCCATCTACGATAAGTTTGGCTAAAAATGACATAAAAAAGTGGGGTTAAGGATTTAAGAAGATAAAGATTTAAAGGACAAATAGTTAAAGATGATTTTTTTTTGACTTTTGGATATATTTAACTCGGTAAATTTCAAGATTACTTGGTCATACTGACTTATAACGTTTAAAGACTGGATATCATATAAAAAGGGAGGCCATTTTCATGGTCTCCCTTTTAAAACTCAAAATTTATTGACCTATGAGGCATATTCTGCCGTTATTCGCATTGGTTACTACACCTACCAAAAGCGTTTAGCGTACTGCGCAGCACTTTACCCTAAGTATGTCTTTAAAAGTTTACTTCTAGAATTATGGCGCAGTTTCCTAATCGCCTTTTCACGAATCTGTCGTACCCTTTCGCGCGTCAAGTCAAAGGTCTGTCCGATTTCCGCAAGGGTCATAGATTGCTGGTCACCGATACCGTAATATAGTTTCACTACATCGGCTTCCCTTGGGGACAAAGTCTCCAAAGCACGGTTGATTTCGGTGTTGAGGGACTGTTGCATCAACAACTTATCGGGTCTGGGCGATTCCCCTGAACGTAAAACATCGTAAAGATTCGAATCTTCCCCTTCGCGCAACGGCGCATCCATCGATACGTGGCGTCCGGAGTTTTTTATGGACTGCTTTACCTCGCTAACGGTCATTTCCAATTCTTTGGCGATTTCCTCTGCGGAAGGCGGGCGCTCATGAGCCTGCTCCAAATAGGAAAACGTCTTCTTAATCTTGTTGATCGAACCGATTTTGTTCAATGGCAATCTTACGACACGGGATTGTTCCGCAAGTGCCTGAAGGATGGATTGACGAATCCACCAAACCGCGTAGGAGATGAACTTAAATCCACGTGTTTCGTCGAAACGCTTGGCCGCTTTGACCAATCCCAAATTACCTTCGTTGATTAAATCCGGTAATTTTAAACCTTGGTTTTGGTATTGTTTGGCCACAGAAACAACAAAACGCAGGTTTGCAGTAGTTAATTTTTCAAGGGCCAGCTGATCTCCTGCACGAATTCGCTGTGCTAATTCTACCTCTTCGGAGGCATTGATCAGGTCGATTTTACTGATATCCTGCAAGTACTTGTCCAACGATTTTGATTCTCGGTTCGTTACCTGCTTGATAATCTTTAGTTGCCTCATATGTACATTTTGGATTTTGGTGTTCTACAAGAGGGAAGTATACAGCTTAATTCTGTCTTTTCCAAAAAGATGTAGGTATTGTTATACATTATTTATGAGAAGTTTAAGGGTTTTTGGACAAAACACCTGTAAATTCGATAGGTTGAGCTTTTATGAAGTGGAAAGCGATAAAAAGTGAAAGGAGAAAAAAGTAAGAGTTAAGGGTAAGGAGTAAAACTAATCGGTAATTTTGTTATTCAGTTATTTTCATTCCAGCAACCAGCACATGAGCAAGCGTAAACTTAAAAGATACCTATCGGAATTAAAGAAGGATGCGCTTGAAGAGCAGTTGCTGGATCTCTATAGTCGATTCCCAGTGGTCAAGGAATATTATGATTTTATCTTTAATCCAAAAGAGGATAAACTACTACAAGAGGCCAAGGCCAAAATATCTAACGAATACTTCCCTATAAAACGTAGAAAGCCCAAAGCGAGGCGTTCCGTAGCCCAAAAATATATCAAACATTTCATCAAGTTGGGGGTCGAGTCCCAGATTATCGCCGATGTGATGGTATTCAATCTTGAAATCGCCCAAGCCTTCGCTAGGGATAGAAATGTGCCGGATGCTTTTTTTAAAAGTATGTTGAATTCTTTTGAGCAAGCGGTACAGTATGTATCCATCAACGGACTTTTGTTCGATTTCAAAGAAAGAATCTTAAAAATCTATCAAGAAACGCAAGACCAAGATTGGTTGTTCGGGGAGGGGTTTTCAAGGGTGTTGGATAGTATCGATTAAGGTTCCACTAATTTCATCCTCAAAATATAATTTCAAATTTTAACTGAAAAAATGGCATTGATAATCATAAGACAAGATGGTAAAATAGATATGTGGAAGGAGGCATTATTAGCCGAATCTCCTGATCTAAAGGTATATAGCTACTTGGAAGACCATCCAAAGGACAAAATAGAGATGGCCTTGGTTTGGAAACATCCTGAGGGTAGCTTGACCGAATATCCCAATTTGAAAATGATCGCATCCAATGGGGCAGGGGTGGACTTCATTTTCGAAGACCCCGATGTTCCCAAGGGTATTCCCATTACGCGTATTGTCGATACGAAATTGGCGGAGGATATGTCCGAACACGTGCTTGCGGTCATTTTAAGCCACCTCAAAAATCTGGACTCTTACAAATTACAGCAGACCCAAGGCATCTGGAAGCCGAGAAATTACTATCGCATATCGGATTTTACTGTGGGCATCATGGGTCTTGGCGAACTGGGCAGCGTTTTAGCCAATGACTTGGTACGGTTCGGTTTTAAAGTTCAGGGCTGGGCAAATTCTCGGAAATCCATTGCAAGCGTGAAAACCTTTGCCGGAGATGAAGAACTCTCTAATTTTTTATCATCCTCGGAAATACTAGTCTGTCTTCTGCCCCTAACGGATAAAACGAGCGGTATTTTAAGCAAATCCCTTTTTGAGAAACTTCCCAAAAATGCTTTTGTGATCAATGTAGCGCGTGGTAGACATTTGGTCGATCTCGACCTTATAGAAATGCTGGATAACGGACACCTATCGGGTGCAGGGCTCGATGTGTACCACCAAGAGCCTTTACCGCAGTCGCATCCGTTCTGGCAACACGAAAAGATACACATGACGCCACATTATGCCAGTGTCTCCGATCCGAAATTTGTAGTGCCTCAAATTGTGGAAAATTATAGACGGTTACAAGAAGGGAAAGCACTGTTAAATGAGATTTCTAGGGATAAAGGGTATTAAGTTTATCGTTATCCGTTTTTCCAAATTTTATAGTCCGTCCTCAAACAATGTCCGCAAGGTCTGAACCCTTGAGTTTCTGCCTGTTCGATCGAAGAAAAAAACACTCGGTTTTCCTTTTTCATTCTTTTACCGGATTTGCATTGGAGTGTACCGTAAATCTTCAGTTTCCGGTTTCCGCCAAAAACGATTTCTTTGTGTCTTATCTTTTGACGAAGTGTTTTGGGATCTATTTCAATGTGTTGAATCATTGCTATTAGCTCATTGCATCGTGAAAAATTACACCCAATGTATGACGTTCTCCGCTAGTCACTTCACTAACACCATGCTTCATATTTGCCCGATAATATCCTCTTGTTCCTTTAATTGGGCGAAAATTAGTCGTAAAAACGAGCATATCGCCTTTTTTGGGTTTTAAAACGATGGCTTTGGATTGTGCTCTTGGCGTTTGTTGCGTCAAAACAAATTCTCCACCGGTGTAGTCTTCATCGGGTTCGTTTAAAAAAAGGACGGTTTGCATCGGAAAATATACCTCTCCATATAAATCTTGATGTAAGGTGTTGAATCCACCCTTCCCATATTTTAAAATTAATGGGGTTGGTTTCAGTTGATTGTTTAGCTGACAAAGCGCTCGTAATTCTTCTAAAGTCTCTGGAAATGATGTATCGATTTTGAGCACTTTCATCCAAAGATTGGCAATGGGTGCAAGCTGAGGATAAACCGTTTCCCTAACAGTCTGTACAATTTGAGGAAGCGGATACTCGAAATATTTATATTCACCCAATCCAAAACGGTAACGTTCCATTACTACCGTTTTCCGGTATAGGTTTTCGTTATCGTAGGCTTGTTTTAAATCCTTACACTGTCCATCATTCAGCATGTTGGGAACAAGGGCATAGCCTTTTTCGTTCATTGATTCGGTTACTGTTGGCCAATCGGTTGCCGTAAGTTTTATTTTGAGATTTTCCATAGCTACAGTGTTATATTCGAAGCCTAAGCTTGAGATGCCTCCCATCCGATAATGGCAGTTTTTCGTGTAGAACCCCACATATAACCGCCAAATACACCAGTGGATTGAATTACCCTATGGCAAGGGATCAGGAAAGCGATGGGATTGCTTCCGATAGCGGTTCCGACTGCCCTTGCGGCCTTTGGTTTTTGAATAGTTTTGGCAATGTTCCCGTAAGTGGATAAATTTCCCGCTGGGATTTTCAAAAGTGCTTCCCAAACTTTTAACTGAAAATCCGTTCCTTTTAAGTGCAGTTTTATCGTATTGATTTTACTCCAATCCTGGGTGTAGATCTGTAAGGCATTTTGTTGAATATCGTCCATTTGCTCTTGGAAAGCGGCATTTGGAAAACGTTTTTCCAGTTCTTGAAAGGCAAGCTTCGCGTCGTCCGAAAAGCCCATATAACAGATGCCTTTGTGGGTAGATGCGACTAAAATGTTTCCGAACAGACTTTCTGTGAAACTGTAATTTATCGTCAGGTTCGCGCCCTTGTTTTTGAATTCTCCGGGAGTCATTCCCTCGATTTTCACGAATAGGTCGTGCAATCGGCCTGTACCCGAAAGTCCTGTTTTGTATGCGGTTTCAAATAATGTGGATTGAGAGTCGTTCAAGATTTGTTTTGCATGTTGAACGCTAATGTATTGCAAGAATTTTTTAGGGCTGACCCCTGCCCAATCCGTAAAAAGCCTTTGAAAGTGATACGGACTCAAATGTATTTTTTCAGCAATTTCTTCGAGGGTCGGTTGCTCCGTAAAGTTTTGTTGAATGTATTCAATAGCTTCCGCTATGCGACTATAATTAATGTATTCTTGCTCGTTCATAACATCAAATTTAATAACAACAAAAGTAGTATTGATCACGCTCCCATAAAACCCGAAACTTGCTGACTAGGTATATTTTTATAAAACAAAGCCATCCAAAGAAAATCAGCATCTATTTTTACCGACAACACCCATCCATCCATCCAAATGAACTCATTTAGACTTTTTCTTTTACCTGCGATTTTCACATTTTGCACCCTAAATTTCCTCATTTTTGAATTCCGTAGCTATGGCTATGCAATTAAAAAATAACTTCATTAGGGCACAAAAGCCGAAAATCTCGGTTCCAAACATAAAGTCTAAATGAATTCAATATTAAAATCCCCTAATCCTAAAAATCCCAATCCATATTCCAATCAATAAATTTCGTCCGAACGCAAATTTCCTTTAGTTTTGCAAAATTGAACTTGTGCTAAAGCGTACCAAGCAATATGTTGGCGCACTAAATTTGACAACCTACTTGAAAGTACAGAATCACACCATCGAAAAGACCCTTTACGATTATCAAGAAGAGGACCTGAATTCCATTTTCGAGCACTTGAAAGAGACCTCGAACGGCAATCTCCTCTATCAGTTGCCGACCGGTGGGGGTAAAACGGTAGTCTTCTCGGAAATTGCCCGACGCTACATCGCAGAGACCGGTAAAAAGGTCGTGGTGTTGACACACCGTATCGAACTGAGCCGACAAACTTCGAAAATGCTCAAGGGCTTCGGGGTCAAGAACAAGATCATCAACAGCGAGGTCAAAGAGCTTACGGACCAGGACAACTACATGTGTTTTGTCGCCATGGTCGAGACCCTGAACAACCGTCTACAGGAAGAGAAGGTAGAAATCAATGATATCGGTCTGGTCATTATCGACGAGGCGCATTACAACTCTTTCCGCAAGCTGTTCAAGTTTTTTAAGAAATCCACTATTCTCGGTGTTACGGCGACCCCCTTGAGTTCGAACATCAAGTTACCGATGAAAGATAACTACCAAAGGCTAATTGTAGGGGAATCCATCGAGGCCTTGATTAAAAAGAATTTCTTGGCCAAAGCCAATGTCTATAGATATGATGTCGGGCTACAAAGTCTAAAGTTGGGTATCAGTGGTGATTATACGGTCAAATCTTCCGAAGAACTTTACGGAAATCACAGTATGTTGGGTAAATTGCTGGCCGCCTATAGAGAGATTGGGGAAGGTACCAAGACCCTGATTTTCAACAATGGAATCAACACTTCGAGATATGTTTACGAAACGTTCAAGAAAGCGGGATTTAACATTCGCCATCTTGACAATAAGAATAACGCTACCGAACGCAGGGATATTTTAAAGTGGTTCTCCGAAACTCCCGATGCCATTCTTACTTCGGTAAGTATTTTAACGACCGGCTTTGACGAGCCCACGGTAGAGACTATCATGCTTAATCGGGCGACACGCTCGTTGACCCTATATTTTCAAATGATCGGCCGTGGTTCACGTATTTTGCCCAAAAAGGATGAATTTAATGTAATTGATCTAGGGAATAACGTAGCCCGCTTCGGTATGTGGAACGCGCCCATCGATTGGCAGGAAATTTTCCATTTTCCAGATTTTTATTTGGATAATATCAAGAACGACGAAGATATCGAACGTGAATTCATCTATGAAATGCCCGCGAATCTGAGAAAGAAATTCAATAAGTCGACGAATATCGAATACGACATCAAGGCGGAATATAAGAAAGTCTTTGCGCAGGGCCTGAAGTCTAAACTCGTACTAGAACGTAGTGTAGAACAACACGCCGAAATCTGTGTTGAAAATTCCGAAGACGTTTTTGACGCCCGCATACTCGCCAAAGAACTAAAGGAAGAAATCGCCTATCGCGTGCGCCAATATTCCTATTGTATCATGAACAACACCAAGAATTATAAGGAGTGGCTGGAGGAGGATTATGAACGGAAGCTGCGCTCTAGTATTTCAAGACGTTTCGCAGCGAAGATGTAGTAGGCAGTAATTTTATTCAACAACCGGATTACTAGAAAACAATTTAAGGCTCAATCCTGCCGATGGAAGGTTTAAGGTTCAAGGTTTATTATAATCCACCTTAAACTTTGAACCGAACTGCGTAGCAGTTTTGAACCTTAAATTTTTTAAGCTGGCTGGTTGTATTAACCCTTAATCTTGAAAAATGGCGGGAAACACTTTTGGAAATCTATTCAAACTGACCACGTTCGGCGAATCGCATGGGGTGGCCATCGGTGGTGTTTTAGATGGATGTCCCTCTGGCATTGAAATCGACCTCGCAGCCATTCAAAACGACCTGGACCGTCGTAAACCGGGACAATCAGCCATTGTGACCCAGCGGAAGGAGCCGGATACGGTGGAATTCTATTCCGGAATTTTCGAGGGGAAGACTACGGGTACGCCTATTGGTTTCGCCATTCACAACACGAATCAAAAATCGCATGATTACTCCCATATCAAGGATTCTTACCGGCCTTCGCATGCCGATTACGTTTACGACCAGAAATACGGGTTCCGTGATTATCGCGGTGGTGGTCGTAGTTCTGCCCGCGAAACGGCAAGTAGGGTAGTGGCCGGGGCGATTGCCAAGCAGTTTTTATCCCAAATAAAAATCAATGCCTTCGTTTCCCAAGTGGGGAAACTGAAGATGGATATTCCCTATCAACAACTGGATTTGGCGTTGACGGAATCGAACCCCGTTCGCTGTCCCCATCCCGAAACGGCGGCGAAAATGGAAGAATATATTAAGGATGTGCGCAAAAAAGGCGACACTATTGGGGGCATCATTACCTGTGTCGCACAGAACGTGCCCATCGGTTTGGGCGAACCGGTTTTTGACAAACTGCATGCCGAACTGGGCAAGGCCATGTTGTCCATCAATGCGGTCAAAGGTTTTGAATACGGCAGCGGATTCGAAGGTGTTCAGATGAATGGCAGCGAACACAACGACCAGTTCAATCAAGATGGAAGTACCAAGACCAACTATAGTGGTGGTATACAGGGTGGTATTAGCAATGGTATGGATATCTACTTCAATGTAGCCTTTAAGCCTGTGGCAACGGTAATTCAACCCTATGAAACTATCGACAAAGAAGGTAATATGGTATCTACGAAAGGCAAAGGCCGGCATGATCCCTGCGTGGTGCCAAGGGCTGTGCCGATCGTGGAGGCTATGACGGCCCTGGTTTTGGCGGATTATACGCTCATGAACCGAACCATTAGGCTTATATAAAGTGTACAGATGGAAAAAATTTAAGGTTTAAGTCTGCCGTTGGCAGGTTCAAGTTCAAGGTTTATCATAATCAACCTCAAACCCATGTGCTGAGGGTAGTCGAAGTATTAAACAGCTACGAAGTAGCGATTGAACCTTGAACAACGGTCGAACCCTAACCTTCAACCTGAAACTTGCAATCCGTTACCTGAAACTTGAATCAACCTTACCCGTTTCCTTCCAAAAAACAGTATCTTTCAATCCTAAACCAACTTTAACATGCGTAAACTAGAATTGCACTGGCAGATTCTCATCGGAATGGTCGGCGGTATCCTCTTCGGATTCGGAATGACCTATGTGGATTGGGGAAGGGATTTTGTCCAGGATTGGATCAATCCGCTCGGAACGATTTTCGTCAAGCTCTTAAAACTTATTGCGATTCCTTTAATCTTGGCCTCCTTGGTCAAGGGTATTTCCGATTTAAAGGATATCTCCAAATTCCGTGATATCGGCCTTCGTACTATCGTCATTTATATTTGTACGACCGTAGTTGCTATTACCATTGGTCTGCTATTGGTAAACGCCATCAAACCCGGCAGTGGCATTGCAGAAGATACCATTGCCAAATTGACCGAAACCTACTCCCACGATAGAGGCGTGACCGATAAATTGGAAGAAGCCTCGAAGCAAATAGACAGTGGCCCCTTGCAGTTTTTGGAAGATATGGTTCCGGATAACGCCTTCGCGGCTCTTGGGGATAACAGTTTGATGCTGCAGGTCATTTTTTTCACCATCTTTTTAGGGATTTCGATGTTGCTTATCGGGGAGAAAAAGTCCAAGCCGTTAAAGGATTTTTTTGATGCCCTCAACGAAGTAGTCCTGAAAATGGTCGACTTGATTATGCTCACCGCGCCGATTGCCGTGTTCGCCCTATTGGCCAATGTGGTAGCTTCATCGGGCGACCCCGATCTATTACTGGCATTGTTGAAGTATTCAGGAGTCGTGGTATTGGGACTTGTACTGATGATCGTTTTCTACAGCATTGTAGTAGGCACTTTTAGCCGCTATAATCCGTTGACATTTCTAAGGAAGATGGCTCCTGCACAGCTTCTGGCCTTTTCCACGAGCTCCAGTGCCGCGACCTTGCCCGTGACCATGGAAAGGGTAGAGGAGCATATTGGGGTAGATAAAGAAATTTCAAGCTTTGTACTCCCCGTAGGTGCCACCATAAATATGGATGGAACCAGTCTCTATCAGGCCGTTGCTGCCGTTTTTATTGCTGAGGCTCTCAAATTCGACCTGACCTTTGCCGATCAATTAACCATCGTTTTGACCGCCCTATTGGCCTCTATTGGTTCCGCCGCAGTACCGGGCGCCGGTATGGTTATGCTAGTTATTGTTTTGGAATCCATCGGTTTCCCTCCGGATAAACTGGCTATCGGTCTTGCCCTGATTTTTGCGGTCGACCGGCCGCTTGATATGCTCAGAACCGTTGTCAATGTAACCGGCGACGCTACCGTAGCCATGATGGTAGCCAAATCAACCGGGTCGGTCATCAAGCCCAAAGTCAAGAACTGGGACGATAATTTGGAGGACGTGAAGTAGTTTTTTGTTAACCAATTACTCCAAAAACTTTGCCCTCAACTCCGGCGTAGGTATCATACATTCCTCTTTTTTGCCATACCATTTGTATCGGTTTCGTGCTATGAAATCGTATATGATATTGCGTAAACTGCGGGGAATACTCAGCAATATTGACGATAACGTTCCATAGCCTTTCAGATGTTTCCCGATTTGAAGCGCGGCGTCGGATTTATCATAATAGGCGACTCCCGGTTCAATCAATAGTATGGAATCGACTTTATCGGTATCGATATTTCGTTCCTCGATCAGTTTTTTACCGATATCACTTTGTAAAGCGGCATACCGGAAAGTATCGTTCTTATCGTGCTTTATCATAAACTGAATAGCGCCGTTGCACAGGTTGCAGACCCCGTCGAATAAGACTAGTTTCTTATTCAATTCGATAAAATGCTCTTTTCCTGACTCTGAACCCATAGCTCTTAACTCTTAACTTTCTTCCGTTCTACCAACTCCAACTGCTCCAGCCCCACATGTGTTGTAAACTGCCCGTAGTTGACAATGGCCTTTTTCTTTTCAATGGAATCGATACTGCCCACGGCCTTACCGTCTTTCATCCGAACGCGGTCCCCAATCTTGAAAACCGGCAATGGCTTGTTGTTTTCTTTGATAATCGCCTTTTTCTTTTCTACTTTTTTTTCCTCACGGATTACTTTTACCTTATTACGTGCTTCGTGGGCTACCTCTGCTTGTTTGATGCGTTCGGACTTGGCTTCGGAAGCGGATTTTTTCTTGCGTTTACTATTTTCGGTCTCTACAATTTGTAATAATTCGGATACTAAGGGCCGTTTTTTGTTTCCCTGAAAATATTTGGCTGCGGCCTTTTCCACTTTGTTTCCTAAAAGGATCATCCGTTGGTCGTGGTCATAAAGCTCTTGGTAATTCTCTAGTTTGGTTTTGATCTTGGCGTTGAGCTTTTCCAATTTCTGGGCTTCCTCCCTGGCCTTTGATTCCTCCTCCTGTAAGCGCGAGCCAGTTTGTGCCATTTTGCTACGTTCTTTTTGCAGTTTGGCAATTGTGGCATCAAAGCGGACTTTGCCTCTCTCGATTTTCTTTTTGGCCTTGTTGATCAAATTGTAGGGAATGCCGTTTTTCTGCGCCACTTCAAAAGTAAACGAACTACCGGCTTCGCCCAAGACCAATTGAAAGGTTGGCTCTAGGGTTGCCCCGTCGAAAAGCATATTGGCATTGGTAGTATATGGTAATTCGTCGGCCAAGGCTTTGAGGTTGGCGTAGTGCGTGGTTATAATGCCGTAGGCTCCCCTTTCATAGAAGACTTCCAAAAAAGCTTCCGCCAAGGCACCACCGAGTTCGGGGTCACTGCCCGTACCGAACTCGTCGATTAAAAATAGGGTTTCGGCATCGCACTTCCTTAAAAAACGGTTCATGTTCTTGAGCCG
>RCMY010000397.1_pt1 | contig 40998 bp, 38 predicted proteins | sample 2041341 | NCBI WGS metagenome assembly RCMY01 (sample SAMN09708234, study PRJNA481090) | Marine sediment metagenome, whole genome shotgun sequencing project. | reverse complement strand
ACACCACGAGGTCGTCGTCGCGGAACATCTCCTCCACATACGTCCACATCGAAGCAAAACCGTCGATCATGCGCTCGCGCGACTCCTCGGTGCCGAGCGCGAGACGCAGCACCCACTGGGTGGCGTGGTCGCGGTGGTAGTCAACCTCTTTCACCGCTTTCGCGGCAATCGCGGCGATCGTCGCATCCGACGAGGGATCTCCTGATACACCGGCGAGCCTGCTGTAAAGCTCGAACTGGAAGTGCGAAACAATGAACTGCCGCGCGATCGTGGCCGCAAAGTCGCCGTTCGGCTGCTCCACAATTTGCAGGTTCGTGAACTCGTGCTCGTCGCGAAAGTAGGCGAGGTCATCCTCGGTCTTGTCCCAGGAGAGCGCGGCGTAACTGAGAAACGAGCGTGCGTGGCCGAGCTGGTCAAGTGCGATGTTGGCGAGAGCCACATCCTCTTCCAGCTCCGGCGCACGTGCGATCCACCATCCGAGCCTCTGGGCCAGAATGAGGGCATCATCACCGAGACGCACCGCGAATGTCGCTACCGCCTCTGTCGGTTTTTCGCCGGCCTCGGTGATCTTTTCGGCGGTGAGCGCTTCACCTGCCGAGATTTTGAACGACTGCTCACTCACAAGTGCTTCACTCCCTCCGACGCTTTGTAGTAACTCGCGTGGCGGTACTCCTTGCCTCGCGGACTCTCAAAAAATGCGCCCTTCGCGTCGGGGTCGGATGCCGTGATCTCACTCGAGGGCACAACCCACACCGAGACGCCTTCGTTGCGGCGCGTGTAAAGGTCGCGAGCGTTGCGCACGGCCATCTCCGCATCCGGCGCGTGAAGGGAACCCGCGTGCAAGTGGGACAGTCCGCGCGATGAACGCACGAACACTTCCCACAGCGGCCAGCTTTCCGTCTCGTCTGCTCCAGGAGAACTCATCAGGCTGCCTTCTTCGCTTTGGTCTCAACGCGACGGCGCTCGGCATACGCGGCCGCGGCCTCGCGCACCCACGCCCCGTCTTCGTGCGCCGTGCGGCGGCGCTCAAGACGGATGGCGTTGGCCGGGCCTCTGCCCTTCAACACTTCGTAAAACTCGTCCCAGTCGAGGTCGCCAAAGTCGTAGTGACCGCGTTCTTCGTTCCACTTGATGTCGGGGTCGGGCAGCGTGAGCCCGAGTACTTCGGCCTGGGGAACAATCATGTCCACAAAGCGCTGGCGCAAATCGTCATTTGTGAACCGCTTGATGTTCCACGCCATGCTTTGCGCGGAGTTGGGCGAGTCGGCATCCGGCGGCCCGAACATCATGAGCGCTGGCGCGTACCAGCGGTTCACCGACTCCTGCGCCATCTCGTGCTGCTCTTTCGTGCCCTTCGAAAGGTGCAAAAGAATCTCGAAACCCTGCCTCTGGTGGAACGACTCCTCCTTGCACACGCGCACCATTGCGCGCGCGTACGGTCCATAGGATGCGCGGCACAGCGGCACCTGGTTGCAAATGGCTGCACCATCCACGAGCCAGCCGATCGAACCCATGTCCGCCCACGTGGGGGTCGGGTAGTTGAAGATTGACGAATACTTCGCCTTACCGGAAATGAGGTCTTCTGTCATGCGATTGCGCGTCACACCGAGGGTCTGCGCTGCCGAGTAAAGGTAGAGGCCGTGGCCTGCTTCGTCCTGCACTTTCGCCATGAGAATAGCTTTGCGTTTGAGGCTCGGTGCTCGCGTAATCCAGTTGCCCTCCGGCTGCATGCCGATGATCTCCGAGTGCGCGTGCTGCGACACCTGGCGGATGAGGGTTTTTCGGTACGCTTCCGGCATCCAGTCGGTGGGCTCCACCCGCTGGTCGGCGGCGATGAGTTCATCGAAGTGGGCGCGACCGGCCGCATCTTCTAGCTCTTGGGTTGCTGCTGTGGGCGCCATTGCGTGTCACCTTCAATGTGGGGAGCGGTGCGAGTCAAGACTAGCAACTGACCGACCGTTCGTTTAGGCTTTGGCCTAGGCTAACATCCGACAGATTGGCGGTCAACGATGAGCGACGCCCCGGCGAACACCTATGCCCGACCCGACAGCATGCTGCGCGACGACCGCGCCTCCACCGAACTCCTCGGAATGGATGTCGTGGAGATGAGCGAAGGGCACGCGGTTGTCACCATGAAAGTGCGGGACGACATGGTGAACGGTCACTTGATCGTGCACGGCGGCCTCGTGTTCACTCTCGCGGACACGGCGTTTGCCATGGCCTGCAATTCGGAGAGCACCCACGTGGTTTCCTCTGGAGCCGACATCACCTATTTTTCGCCAGGGCATGCGGGCGATCTGCTCACGGCGACCGCCGCCGTGCGATCCCAGCGGGGCCGAAGCGTTATTTGCGATGTTGAAGTGCGAAACGACGGCGGAATCCTCGCTGAATACCGCGGTCACGGCCGCATCGTTCGGCCCGAGCACATGACATCGAAGCGCACAACGACGGAGCAAACATCATGACGAATATCGACACCCCCACGAGGCAAAACCACGACCAAGAGTCCATCCTTCGCGTGGCTGCCGAAGTGTTCATCCAGCATGGATATGACGCCACCTCGATGGGTCAGCTTGCCGAGAAGCTGGGGATCACGAAGTCGGCGATCTACCACCACGTCCCCAGCAAGGAGTACTTGCTGCAGCTCGCGCTCGACCGTGCTCTCGACAGCCTCGAGGCGATCCTCGTCGACCCTCTTGCCTCCACCGGATCGGCCATCGACCGGCTCATGTATGTGCTGCGCTCCTCCGTGGGCGTGCTCACCGATCAGTTGCCGTTCGTCACGCTGCTGCTGCGCCTTCGCGGCAACACCGAACTTGAGCGCAACGCTCTCGAACGCCGACGCGCCTTCAACCAGGTGGTCGCAGACCTCGTGGATGAAGCCCGCAACGAGGGAGACATCCGCAAAGACATCGACCCGCGCACGACCACCCGACTGCTGTTCGGGATGATCGGATCCGTCGTGGACTGGTACAAGCCGGGCGGGCCAGTCAGTTCAGAGGATGTCGCGAACGACATCGTCACGATTGCCTTCGGGGGCGTGCGCACGGAGTAGGAAAACCTCAACGCGCCGAGACGTCAGGCAGTCGAGCCGCGACCAGGACTCCAACGAAACCCATGGCGGCGAGAAACGCGATAGCCCACTCCACGCCCCACAGAGCCAACAGCGAACTGACGCCACCTGTTGCGAGCAGAATGACACCCATGGCGGAGTTCGACACTGCGACATAGTTGGTGCGCTGGTCGCCCTTCGCCATGTCGACGATGTAGGTTTTGCGGCCCACTCGCACCCCGGTGTGTACGAGAGTGAGGAGAAAGTACGTCGTGACGAACACGGCAGCTCCCCACACCGTGTTGCCGTCGAAGCTTGGCAATCCGCTGATGACAAGCATCAATACGAGCGTGACGGAGGCGACACCTGCGCCCACGGCCATGAGGCTACGGCTCGCGCGATCCGCAATCCGGCCGAACAATGGCCCTCCAATAACGGCGGAAAGGCCGGAGGCGATGATGAACGCTCCCAGCCCACTGAGCGCCCCAGCCCCGGATGACACGGCGAGAGTGATGACGAATGGCGGGCTGAGCGCGGAGACCAGCAGCAAACTGCGCATGATCACGAACCGGCGAAACGGTACATCGTCACGCAGGAGCCTCACGGCCGTCGCGAACCCCTCCGACAGTGCCGGCAGTTCGCGGTCGACCGTGGCACTGCCGACTGTGGCGCTGTCCGCCTCATTCCCGTTGTCGGCATCCGGTATCGCAGAGTCGGCATCGTCACGCACAGGCTCTCTCACGCCGGAGTACACGAACGCGGCGAGCACCCACGCGACGGCACCCCCGGAGAGCAGGACGACGAGCATCCAGATCGGTGGGTCACCCCCGCCAACGAACCGCAGCACAAGGCCGAGGGTGATGGCCACGATGCCGGCGGCGAACATCGAGAAGCCGTTGATTTGGCCTCGCGAACCCTTGGGCACCGTGCGGCCGAGCACATCTTTGGAGGAAATCGAGCACAAGCTTCGGCCAAGCGAAAACACGGCGAGCGCAACCAGAATGAGCACTCCCGCCAGCAATCCCTCGGCGAAGGCCGCAATGACGGCCATGGCCCCGACCATCGTCGCCTGCACGAGAGCGCCGACGACGAACACCCATTTGCGTCTGCGCACGCGCAGCACGAGCGGGGTGAGCAAGGCTTGCGGCAGCATCGAACCTGACTCCCGGATGGGCACGAGAAGACCGACGAGCGCGTTGGGTACGCCGAGAGCGTGGAACAGCCACGGCAGCACGGTGGATGCCTTCACGACCTGATCGCCCGAGTTCTGCAAGGCGGTTGCACCGATGATGCGCAAGGCATTGCCCGGCAGGTTTCGTCTGACAACCTCGGGCAGTTCCTGCTCCGCCTGCTTGTCGTGCTTGAGCAACCTGTCGAAGCCGCGGCGGATCACGCTCATCGCCCCAGCCTACGGTGTCGGCGGAATTGCTGATCGGTTCCTCGCGCACTAAATTCAAGAAATGCCCTCCGTCCAGACTCTCGCCGCGTTCGCCGTCGCGGCAGTGATTTTGGTCGTCATCCCGGGGCCGAGCGTTCTCTTCGTGATCGGCCGCTCGCTGTCGTTTGGACGCCGTGGCGGGATCATGAGCGTGCTTGGCAACGCCTTGGGCGTCATCCCTTTGATCGTTGCTGTCGCGTTTGGTGTTGGCGCCGTCGTCGCAGAGTCGATCGTGGTGTTTACGATCATCAAGCTGTTCGGAGCTGCATACTTGGTTTTTCTTGGCGTCCAGGCCATTCGTCATCGCCACGTCGGCATCGAGGGCGCCTTCCCCGGCACCACGAAAGCAGACTCATCGTGGGCTTTGCTCAGGCAAGGCTTCATTGTGGGGATATCGAACCCCAAAGCGATTGTTTTTCTCGTGGCGGTTCTTCCTCAGTTCGTCAACATTGGGGCTGGGTCAGTTCCGGCCCAAATGCTCGTGCTCGGGATGCTGCTCATGACCATCGGGTTGGCGGCCGATTCAGCATGGGCACTCCTCGCGGGGTCCGCACGGGCATGGTTCGTACGCACGCCAGACCGGTTGTCGGCGATTCGCGCCACAGGGGGCGGCCTCTTGATCGGCCTCGGCGTCGTCCTCGCGTTCGCCAGCAAAGAGCCCTGACCCAGGATTGGTGACGATGAGTTCGCACCCCGCGCTTGCCCGACGGTTAGGAACCGTCGACGCCGTCTTTATCGGCCTGGGGTCGATGATCGGCGCGGGCCTTTTCGCCTCATTCGCGCCTGCGGCGGCTGCCGCCGGTGCGGGGCTCATCATCGGTCTTGTGATCGCCGCAGTCGTCGCCTACGCCAACGCAACATCCTCCGCCCAGCTGGCCGCACAGTATCCGACGTCGGGCGGAACCTACGTTTACGGCCGCGAGCGGCTCGGCGAATGGCCGGGCTTCATGGCGGGCTGGAGTTTCGTCATCGGCAAAACCGCGAGTTGCGCAGCCATGGCCCTCACGTTTGCGAGCTATGCGGTGCCTGCCGGATGGCAGAAGCCTGTCGCGATCGTCGCCATTCTGGCACTCACCGCCGTCAACTATTTCGGCGTGACGCGCACGGCGACCGTGACGAAAATCATCGTGGCCGTCGTTCTCGCGACTCTTGTCGTGGTCGTTGCTGCTGGTCTTTCGGGTGGCACTCCCCACGCGAGCGGGCTCGGCGAAAATCTCCTGGGTCACGGCTGGTACGGGATTCTTCAATCCGCGGGTTTCCTGTTCTTCGCTTTTGCGGGATACGCGCGGATCGCCACAATGGGCGAAGAAGTGAAAGAGCCACAGCGCACCATTCCGCGGGCGATCATTACCTCCCTGATCCTCGTCTTCGTGATTTACGCCGTGGTCGCGGTCACGGCGCTCATTACCGTCGGCCCAGAGAAACTCGCCACCTCGACCGCGCCCCTCGTCGATGTCGTGACCATGAGCACGGGAGCGTGGGCTGCTCCCATCGTGACGTTCGGTGCGGCAGCAGCATCTCTCGGCGCTCTCCTTGGGCTCATCGCCGGCGTCGGGCGCACCGGCCTCGCTATGGCGCGCAACGGAGATCTTCCCCGATTCCTCAGCGCCGTCCACCCGCGTTACGCAGTGCCCCATCGGGCAGAGATCGCGCTTGCCGTCATCGTGAGCATCATCATCCTCGTGAGTGATCTTCGCGGCGCGATCGGCTTCTCGTCATTCGGGGTACTGCTGTACTACTTCATCGCGAATGTTTCAGCATTCACTCAAGACCGCGCGCACCGACGCTACCCGCGCGCCCTTCAGGTTTTTGGCGCCCTCGCGTGCCTCGTTCTCGTCGTCACGCTGCCCGTGCACGCCATCCTCATCGGCATTGGGGTTCTCGCCGTGGGAGTCGGGTACCGCTTCATCCGGCTTCGCGCTGAGTCACGAGTTAAATAGCAGCTGGCCACACCTTCGCGACGAGTGTGAGCACGTCGTAGGTGGCCACAATTTCGTCGTTCTGGTTGTGGATGATCGCGTCCCAGCACACTTCGCCGTACTCGTCCGTTTCGCGCGGCGTGATTTTCTTGGCCGTGAGCGTGACGCGGATGCTGTCACCGCTCGACACGGGAGTAATGAACCGCAGGTTCTCCAGCCCGTAATTGGCGAGCACCGGCCCCGGCTCCGGGTCGACGAACAGGCCGGCAGCCCATGACACGAGCAAATAGCCGTGTGCGACGATCCCGGGGAAGAACGGGTTCGCGGCCGCCGCTTCCTCGTTCGTGTGCGCGTAGAACTTGTCGCCCGTCGACTCCGCGAACGCGGTGATGTCCTCGAGCGTGACCTCGCGCAACGGCGACGCGATCGCATCCCCGATGCGAAGCTCAGCAATCGACTTGCGGAACGGGTGCGTGCCGCCGTCCTCGACCTGCGCGAGATTGCGGGGAGCACCTGTAAACCACTGGCCGGTCACGGCCGTGAGCATTGCTGGCGAACCTTGCACGGCGGTGCGCTGCATGTGGTGGAATACCGAACGGATTCCGCCGAGTTCTTCTCCGCCGCCCGCGCGGCCGGGTCCGCCGTGGATGAGGTGCGGCACGGGTGACCCGTGGCCTGTGCTCGAACGTGCATCGTCGCGGTCGAGAATGAGCGTGCGGCCGTGGTGGGCGGCGATGCCCTCGATTACGGTGCGGGCGACATCCGGATCATGCGTCGCAACGGTCGCCACGAGGGAGCCTCCGCCGAGGGCTGCAAGCTCCACGGCTTCTTCGACGGTGTCGTAGCCGATCACCGATGACACGGGGCCGAACGCTTCGATCGTGTGCGCGGCTGCAGCAAGCGCATCCGCGAAATGCAGTAGGACAGGCTGCATGAACGCACCCTCCGGAGCGGTGCCCGTCGAGCCGTCTGCGCGGCGGATCTCAGGCTCATCGAGCGAGCCGATCACCATTTTGCCGCCGGCCGCCACAAGCTCCTGCACGCGCGACTTCACTTCGTCCTTCTGTTCGCGGCTCACAAGCGCACCCATCGTCACACCCTCGGCGCGGGGGTCTCCCACGACGATGCGCTCCTGGATGCGAGCAGCGGTCGCGGCGATCACGTCGTCCACGAGCGCTTCCGGCACAATCGCGCGGCGAATACTCGTGCACTTTTGCCCGGCCTTCACCGTCATCTCGGTGACGAGCGATTTGATGAACGCATCGAACTCTGGAGTGCCGACGACAGCATCCGGGCCAAGTATGGCCGCGTTGAGCGAATCCGTCTCCCCCGTAAATCGCACCCCGCCGTTGACAACATTCGGATGCGATCGCAACGCGTTCGCGGTAGATGCCGAACCCGTGAACCCCACAATGTCGCGATAGTCGAGGTGATCGATAAGGTCCCGAGCAGAGCCGGAAATCAGCTGCAGGGAGCCCTCGGGAAGAATGCCGGACTCCACCATCATGCGCACCGCAGCTTCGGCGAGGTACACCGTGGGCGTCGCCGGCTTCACAATCGTTGGTACTCCGGCGATGAACGCTGGGGCAAACTTCTCGAGCATGCCCCACACGGGAAAGTTGAACGCGTTGATCTGCACCGCGACACCGGGCAGTCGCGTGAAAATATGTTGGCCGATGAACGAACCGTCCTTCGAGAGCACCTCTGCCGCGCCGTCCACGACCACATTCGAGTTCGGCAGCTCACGCCTGCCCTTCGAACTGAACGTGAACAGCACTCCGATACCGCCGTCGATATCCACCATCGAATCGCCGCGTGTTGCCCCGGTTTGCGCGGAGACCGCGTACAACTCGTCACGTTTGCCGTTCAAAAACTGCGCGAGTTCCTTCAACTTCAGCGCCCGCTCGTGGATCGTGAGCGCGCCGAGACCGAGCTGCCCCACCGTGCGCGCGTACTCGATCGCGCTTGGGATGTCGATGCCCTCAACATTCGCCGATGCAACGGTCTCGCCCGTGCTCGCATCGAGAATGGCGGTGCCGCTGCCCGTTGCAGGAACCCACCATTCGTCCATCAAATAGCTGGGAATAATCGTGGTCACTTTTGCTCCTTCGGCCATTCGTAGAAACCTTTGCCGGACTTGCGCCCAAGCTCGCCGCGCTCCACCATTTCGCGCAACAGCGCGGGAGGTTCGAACCGGTCACCGAGCGTTGCGTGCAAATATTCGGCGATTCCGAGGCGAACGTCGAGGCCCACAACATCTGTGAGCTTCAAAGGGCCCATCGGATGTCCGTACCCGAGCGCCATTGCGGCGTCGATGTCCTCAGCAGTTGCCACACCGTCTTCCAGCATCCGGATGGCCTCCAACCCGAGCGCGAGCCCCAGCCGGGAGCTTGCGAACCCCGGTACGTCTTTAACGGTGATGGGTGTCTTTCCCAGCGCGGCCACCCACTCTTGCGCGGCCGCCACCAACTCGGGTTCGGTCTGCTTGCCCACGACAATTTCGACGAGTTTGGACGATGGCACGGGGTTGAAGAAATGCAGCCCAAGGAACCGCTCGGGGCGCACGAGGCTGCTTGCGAGCGTCGTAATCGAAATTGACGAGGTATTGCTCGCGAGCCACGCTTCGGGGGGAACCGCGGCTTCTGCCCTCGCGAGAGCGTCCACTTTGAGTTCGAGAGATTCCGGGACTGCTTCCATGACGAGCCCGGCATCCGCAAACACGGAAACGTCGGCCGCAACCCGCACGCGCGCCGTGAGATCCTCGAGCTTTTCTTTCGTCGACCCGCGCTCGACGCTCGTCAAGAGTGCGGCCAGAATGCGTCCACGCGCCATCTTCACGGCTTCGTCATCGCGCTCCACAATGGCAACGTGCGCACCGGCAAGCACGAATGCGTGCGCGATACCCGCGCCCATCCGTCCGCCCCCGAGAACGCCGACGCGGGAAGGAATCGACGTCACTTCTTAGGCTCCGTGCTCTTACCAGCGGTGCGATGCTCCAAAAACGCGGTCATGCGAGCGTGCTTGGCATCCGATTCGAAGAGTATTGCTTGCTCGTCCAGATCAATTTGCGGGTGTGCGCTGCGCGGTGCTGCAAGCACACGTTTCGTTGCCATAAGCGCGTCGTGGTCGTTGGTCAGGATGCGGTCGGCAAGAGTGTCGGCGGCGAATAGCAAAAGCTCCGGATCCACAACCTCGGAGACGAGCCGCAAATCAAGGGCTTCGCTCGCCGTGAGCACGCGTCCGGCAAGCAGGATCTCTTTCGCCACCGGTTCCCCGACCAGTTCAAGAAGCCGCCAGGTCGCCCCAGCTCCCGCAATGATGCCGAGGCCCACTTCTGGATTACCGATTTTCGCGCGAGTGCTCGCAATGCGGAAGTCGCACGCGTAGGCAAGTTCTGCACCGCCACCGAGCGCGTAACCGTCAATCGCGGCAATCACGGGCATCGGCAACGCCGCAATGCGTTGAAAAATGCGCGTGTTGATCCCTTTGAGCGCGTCGTCGCGGCCGCGATCACGCAACTGCCCGATGTCCGCGCCCGACGCGAATGTGCCACCGGCACCGGAAAGTACGAGAAGTCGAGGTTGTTTTTCCAGCTGTTCGCACAGCGCGTGCAGCTCGTCCACCAGCTGCTGATCGATGGCATTGCGCACATCGGGGCGATCGAGAACGGCGTGCACGCGATCTGCACGTTCGTCCACACTGAGGGATATGTGCGCCAATGTTCCGCCTTCGCTGCCGTGGACGCCACCAATCGGCGTGCGCCCAACTGACTGACCGTTCGTTCTGTCAAGGATGTCACGGGCATCCGGCACGGTCAACCGCGCGGCGGGCGGGCCAATCCGTTGCTAGCCTGCGACGACGACCGGTTCGCCGAGCGGCGCATCCGGCATCTCAGCGGCAAGGCGATTCGCCTCCTCGATGAGGGTGGCCACAATTTCGCTTTCCGGCACGGTTTTGATGACCTCGCCCTTCACAAAAATCTGGCCCTTGCCGTTGCCGCTCGCAACACCGAGGTCCGCCTCGCGGGCCTCCCCAGGCCCATTAACGACGCACCCCATGACAGCAACGCGCAGCGGCACCGACATGCCTTCAAGCCCCGCGGTCACTTCGTCGGCCAGTGTGTAAACATCCACTTGCGCGCGACCACAGCTCGGGCACGACACGATTTCGAGCTTGCGCTCACGCAGGCCAAGCGACTGCAGAATTTGCAAGCCAACCTTCACTTCCTCGACGGGCGGTGCGGAAAGAGAGACGCGGATCGTGTCGCCGATGCCCTCCGACAGCAGAATGCCGAAAGCCGTCGCCGACTTGATCGTGCCCTGAAAGGCGGGGCCAGCCTCGGTCACACCGAGGTGTAGGGGCCAATCACCGCGCTCAGCGAGCAAACGGTACGCCTTCACCATCGTGACCGGGTCATTGTGTTTGACCGAAATCTTGAAGTCGTGAAAGTCGTGATCTTCGAACAGGCTCGCCTCCCACACGGCACTCTCCACGAGCGCTTCAGGCGTCGCCTTGCCGTACTTTTCGAGGAGGCTCGGCTCGAGCGACCCGGCATTCACGCCGATGCGGATGCTCACGCCCGCCGCCTTCGCCGCCGCCGCGATCGCGCCAACCTGATCGTCAAACTTCTTGATGTTCCCCGGGTTCACGCGCACGGCGCCGACGCCCGCATCGATCGCGGCGAACACGTAACGGGGCTGAAAATGGATGTCCGCGATCACCGGAATTTGGCTCTTCATCGCAATGATTTTCAACGCATCCGCGTCATCCTGGTGGGGCACCGCGACGCGCACAATATCGCAACCGGATGCGGTGAGCTCCGCAATTTGCTGCAAAGTCGCGTTGATGTCCGTCGTTTGCGTCGTCGTCATCGACTGCACGCTCACGCGGGCATCCCCGCCCACAAGCACTTTGCCCACAGCGAGCTGCCTGGTTTTCCTCCTCGGCGCGAGCACTTGAGGCACCTTCGGCATTCCTAGATTGACTGCGGGCATTCCGCTAGTTTAGCTACCCGATATGTGCGAGAAACGCTTCGTCGAAAGCGTTCGGCTGCTCAAGGTGAGGTGAGTGCCCGCAATTCTCGAGAACCACTTCCCGGAAGGAACCGCCCGCTTTCGCATAGGCCTCAAGAACAGCGCGCGTCTGCGCGATCATGGGCTGAGCAGGCGCCACATCTTCGCCCGGCCAGCCGGGAATGACACCGATCTGCCCCAAATAGTTCAAATCGAAGAACGAAGCATCAGAAACGATGGCATCGTTGCTGCCTCGAATCCACAACACCGGAGGCTTGCGCTCGAGGTCAACGATCCCCGACGCATTGAAGACCGTCGGCGCCATGGTGTTCAGGATGCCGAGGTTGCCTGGCGCAAAGCCGGGCCAGTTCTCGCTCAGCACCGAATTGCCAGGGTAGTTTCCTTCACCTGTCTTCGTCGTCAGCATCGACTCAACCCACAAGTCTTCAAGCGGAGACTCAAACCCTGGCGCGACATACGCACTGCGGTACACGCTGCGCGGCGACGTCTGCTCATCCGCACTCGTGTCACCGTCGGCAAGCCGAGCCACGAAGTCCGGGTTTGCGCCACCCGCGCCAGTGCCGGCAGCGTCGGCGGTCAGCAATCGACCATCAGCGCCGGCCGTTCCACCGAAACCATAGGGGGAAACGGGCGCTTGGAGCGTTGCCGTTGCGACGAGGTCGGGGTAATCGAGCATGAGCTGCTGCACGATTCCGCCTCCCATCGACCAGCCGACGAAGTGGGCAGAGTCAATGGCCATTTCGGCGAGCACAGAGGCTACATCGTCAGAAAAGTCTGCGAGGCCGCGAGTGGCATCCACATCGAGCGTTGCACTGTCACCAAAGCCGCGCAGGTCAATGGCGATGCACCGGTAAACGTCAGGCATGCGCAGCATGGTGGGTTGCCAGAAGAGCGACGACGAGACGTTGCCGTGGATGAAAACTATCGTGCCCGCGTCGCCCCCTGACCTCTCCAACACATTCGCTTTCACGCGGTCAGTGGTCACGATGGACGCTGTGATGCCGTCGAGAAGCGAAGTGGTCATGAAAGGCCCTTTCCGAGTGTGAGCGGAGCTTCCGTCGCGGCACGAACCTCGTCGACTGTCACGCCCGGCGCCAGTTCCTGAAGAACAAGGCCATCACCTGTCACGTCAATGACCGCAAGGTCGGTGATGATGCGATTGACGACACCGCGGCCGGTGAGCGGCAGTGAGCACTCGTTCACGATTTTCGCTGAGCCATCCTTCGCGACGTGTTCCATGAGAACGATGAGGATGCCTGCACCGTGCACGAGGTCCATTGCGCCGCCAGGGCCCTTCACCATTTTGCCGGGGATCATCCAGTTCGCGAGGTCGCCCGTCGCAGACACTTGCATAGCCCCGAGAATCGCCGCGTCGATTTTGCCGCCGCGAATCATGCCGAAGCTCATCGACGAGTCGAAGAACGCCGAACCGGGAAGCAGAGTCACGGTTTCTTTACCCGCGTTGATGAGATCCGGGTCTACGGCATCCTCCGTGGGATACGGACCGACTCCGAGGATGCCATTCTCGGACTGCAAAATGACAGTCACTCCGTCAGGAACATAGTTCGGCACGAGCGTGGGCAAGCCGATACCAAGATTTACGTACGTGCCATCCTGCAGCTCGAGTGCTGCTCTGGCCGCCATCTCATCGCGTGAGAGTGCCATGATTATGCCTCCCTCACGGTTCGACGTTCGATGCGTTTCTCCACATCAGTTCCCACGTTCAACACGCGGTGCACGTACACGCCGGGAAGATGCACCGTGTCTGGGTCAATCTCTCCCGGGGCCACGAGTTCTTCCACCTCGGCGATACAGATGCGGCCGGCCATGGCAGCGATCGGGTTGAAGTTGCGCGCCGACTTGTTGAACACGAGGTTGCCGTGGGTGTCTCCGCGCAGCGCGTGAATGATCGCGAAATCTGTGGTGATGGCCTCTTCGAGAACAAACTCTCGCTCCCGCCCACCGAACTCGAGCGTGCGAACTTCTTTCTTCGGGGAGGCGACGTCAATGCTGCCGTCCGCGGCATAGCGGCGAGGAAGGCCGCCCTCAGCCACTTGAGTGCCAACTCCCGTCGGAGTGAAGAATGCGGCGATGCCGGAGCCTCCGGCCCTCAGCTTCTCCGCGAGAGTCCCTTGCGGAGTGAGCTCCAACTCAAGCTCGCCGGAAAGGAACTGACGCTCAAATTCTTTGTTTTCGCCTACATACGAAGACGTCATTTTTCGGATCCGGTGCGCCTTAAGCAGCACCCCGAGACCCCAGTCGTCGACTCCGCAGTTGTTGCTCACAATCGACAGGTCTTTGGCGCCTGCCTCCAGAATGGCGTTGATCAGCACCATCGGGTTCCCAGACAGTCCGAACCCGCCGACGGCAATGCTTGCTCCGTCTCGAATGTCGGCAACGGCCTCGTGCGCCGAGGTCACGGTCTTATCCATACTCATGCTGGCTCAACCTTCTCTTGCAGTTTTGCAGCACTGTGTGCGGCGCTGCCGGAGTTGTTCAACTCGCCACGGATGACATTCGCGACCACTCGGGCGCCATCCTCCGCCATCACGATCGTATAGTGATTCACGTTCTCAGCAGAGACCACTTTGAGTCCGGGAAGGGCCTGGGTCCAACGCTCTATAGAGTCCTTCGGGTACAGCGGCGGCGTCTCATTCAAGAGTCCGCGCGGTGCCGACACAAAGGTTGTTGGGTGCGCTAGCCCGTCAAGCGCGAGTCGAAGCGAATCGCTGCCGCGCAGCTCGATAGAGTCTGCGGCAACCGCATCGAACGAACTGGCTGACCTCAGGTTTGGCGCGGTTCCGACCAAGTCGTATGCGATGTAATCCTCAACCCATGTGCTCCACGTGTTCGCAAATGCCGGATGGTGTTTCCAGAATTCGCGGTAACTTTCGAGGGACTCAAAGGTCATCGAAAGCCGCTCGGCGGCCGGACCGAGGATGGCGCGCGTGGCGTCGTCATCGCTCAGACCAGGTGGAACCGGTAGCGGCAGCCCGCCATCAACAAGCACGAGGGACGTCACTTTGTTCGGGTAACGGTGGGCAAAGACAACAGAAGCGAAAGCGCCCATGGAGTGTCCGACGACAATGGCGGATTCAACGCCAAGCGTGTCGAGCACCGCGGCCAAATCGTCGGCGTGCTGCGGCATCCCCCACGGGCCTGGCAGCCCGTTGCTCCGACCGCGTCCCCGCAGATCGGGAGCGATAAAGTGGGCGTCGGGCAGAAAGCTCGCCAGGAGCGGCCACGCGAGATGACTCGCCGTGACCCCGTGCACAGCCAAAACTGCGGGGCCGTCGCTGGGGCCCCACTCGCCCACCGCGAGTTCTCCGCCTCGTACGGGCACCGTCCTCGTGCGGTAGTCATTCATCGCGCCGTCCACCCGCCGTCCATCGTGTAGGACGCACCAGTCACCATTCCCGCCGTGTCTCCCGAGAGCCACAGCGCCAGATCACCAACTTCGTGGGGTTCCACGAGTCGCTTGACCGCGATCTCCGCGAGCATGATCTTTTCGACAACCTCGGATTCGGGAATTCCGTGAAATCGTGCTTGATCCGCAATCTGCTTTTCCACGAGCGGTGTGCGCACGTAGGCGGGATTGATGCAATTGCTCGTGACGCCGTGTGCACCACCCTCGAGCGCCGCCACTTTCGAGAGACCCTCTAAACCGTGTTTGGCGGCAACATACGCAGACTTGTAGGCGGATGCCCTCAGCCCGTGCGCCGACGAAATGTTGATGACACGACCGAAGCCGCGCTCATACATTTTGGGAAGCGCCGCCCGAATGAGCAGGAACGGCGACTCCAGCATGAGCCGCAAAATGAACGAAAACTTTTCCGGGTCAAAGTCTTCGATCGGGCTGACGTGCTGCACTCCCGCGTTGTTCACGAGAATGTCGATGTCCAGATCGAGCTCAGCGAGTGCTTTCGTGTCGCTGAGGTCAACTTGCCAGGCCTCACCGCCGATCTCCTTCGCGACCTTCTGGGCGGCATCACCGTTCAAGTCCGCGACAATGACGTGTGCCCCCGCAGACGCGAACGCTGACGCGCACGCAGCGCCAATACCACTCGCGCCCCCCGAGACAAGTGCTCGGCGACCCTTGAGATCCGTCATTGCGTTTCCTTTCCGTGCGCTGAATCCACAACGTCGATCTCCGGTGCACCAAGTCCTCGCTGAATGAACTGCATCATCTGTTCGAAGACGGCTGGCGGAACCGTGGAGGTCCCGCTCGCGGTCGGATCGCTCGCGCCGCCAGAGGTGTCACCGCCGCCCCACAAAACCCATCGCATACCGACCATTTCACCGATACCCATGAGAATCCACGCGATGATCTCGGGGTCGAGATCGCCAATTTCGCCGCTCTTTTTCGCCTGATCAAGGCCGGAGATGTACCCCTCGACAATGCGCGAATAGTGCAAGCGAAGTGCGTTCGGGGAGACAAACTCTGCTTCGCGAACGATGCGATACAGGGCAGGGTGCGCGGCAGTGAACTCGAAGAAGCCGCGGAAGCCGGCACGCTCTGATTCGATTCTGTTTGCCGCCCCGGCAGAGGCTTCCGTCATTGCGTGCCGAACTCGCCGGTTTAAGTCTTCGACGAGTTCCTCAAAAATTTCCAGCTTGCTTGTGAAGTAGAGGTAGAACGTCCCTTGCGCAACGCCTGCCGCTTCCGTGATGCGCACAATGGATGCTTCGCTGTATCCGAGTTCAGCAAAAACCTGTTCCGCAGCCTCGAGCAGCTTGCCTCGCGTGCGCGTTCCGCGCTCGGTTCGAGGGGCATCAATGCGTGCTGTACGAGTCATCGGGTTACCGTGCTTTCCTGGTTTGCCACGAAGTCGGCCACGAGCACTCGACGCAAGACCTTGTTTCCGGCCGACCGTGGAATGCTGCGCACAAACTGGATGTGCTTGGGAACTTTGAATGCGGCGAGTTGCTGTGCGCAGTGCTCCCGTATTTCTTCCTCGTCTGTGACGAAACCCGCACGAACGACGATGAGGGCGATTCCCACTTCGCCCCAGCGGTTGTCTGGCACCCCTGCGACAGCGACTTCCGACACCGCGGGGTGGCTTGCGATGACACTTTCCACCTCGGTGGGGGCGATGCTTTCTCCGCCGGAAATGAAAATATCCGAAATGCGATCGACGACCTTGAAGTAGCCGTCTGCATCCCTGTGTACGAGATCACCCGTGTGCAGCCAGCCATTTCGGAGGGCTGCAGCGGTCAATTCGGGTTCGCGGAAGTATCCGGGGAAAACGCTGGGGCCCCGCACGAGCAGTTCGCCCGTGGCTTCTCCATCGAGTTCCTCGCCCGTCACCGGATCGGCGACGGCCACCTCGACGTGCGGATACGGTTTTCCGGCAAGCCCCACTTTGATGCGGGCATCTTCGTCGGGCAGACACAGCACGTTCGGGCTCGCTTCGGTGAGGCCGTAGCCCTGGGTGAGAGCCACTCCGCGCGAGTGCCACGTGCGCAGCAGAGGCTCAGGCATGGGCGCACCGCCCACGATCGCGTGGTGGAGACTCGACAAGTCCGCGTCCTGGAAGGCGGGGTGTTCGGAGAGAAAAAGGTAGTTCGCGGGAACTCCCATGGTGGTCGTGATGCGTCGATCCTGAATGAGCTGGAGCACTCGACCCGGATCGAACGTGCGCTCAAGCACGACGGTCGCGCCAACCCACCACGCGAGAAGCGGCTGGATGTTCCAGCCGCCGACGTGGTACTGAGGCATGACCGCGAGCACGATATCGGAGCTTGTCACTTCAGCAGTGCGGGAAAGCGCAAGGTTCGTCCAGAAGCAGTTTGCGTGGGTGAGGATCGCGCCGCGGGCAGCGCCGTGCGTACCGGAGGTAAAGATAATGAGAAGCGCATCATCGTCGCGCACCCGGCGCCGCTCCGGTGCGTCGCCGAGGCTGTTGCGTGTGGGATGAGGAACGCTGGCTTCGATTCTGCCGACGCCAAGGCCCTGCACACCGAGAGGCGCGACAAGTCGCTTGAGCGCCGCTGACGCGAGCGTCGTGAACTCGTCTTCCACGAGCAAAAGCGCGGGGTCTGCGTGCTCGAGTTGCAGTGCAAGCTCTCGCGGGGCAAGGCGCCACGACAGCGGGACGAGCACGAGACCCGCCTTCGCGCACGCGAAAAAAACCACAACATGGTCTGCACTGTTGCCGGTGATGGTCGCAATGCGATCACCCACCCCGTAACCCTTGTCGAGGAGCGCTGTCGCGAGACTCGTCGCGCGGGCATCCAGTTCGCGATAGGTGATGACGACTCCGCGGTCATCCACTGCGACCCGATCGGGCGTTGCGACGGCGCGATCCCGCGTCCATCTGCCCAGAGTGTGAAGCCCGTCCATTATCCCAACTCCTCCAGCACTGCCCGCGGATCTTCCGTTCTGCGACGAGGCTTCGTGAGCCGCACGGCCATTCCGGCAATCCCGCCGGGCAGAAAGAGAACCACCAGAATAAACAACGTACCGAGAATGAACAGCGGCTGCGAAAGCGGTATGCGCAGTATATCGGGAAGGCCGCTCACCGCATCCGATGACGCGAACGCCGTAAGCCGTTGATCAAGGAAGGTGTAGACAACCCCGCCAATCACGGCACCCCACCGGTATCCGACACCACCGAGCACGACAATAACGAGCAGTGTGAGAGTGAAGTCTGCCGATGCGAGTTTTTGAGTAGCGCTGCTTTGCAGAAGCAAGTACGCCATGCCGACAAGAGTGGCGAGCACTCCACCGATCACAAACGTCAGGAGCTTCACGAAGTACGGTCGGATGCCAATGACACGAACACGCAACTCGTTTTCTCTCGTGGCGGCCACAACGTGACCGGCGTTGGAGCGTTCGAACCACGACGTGACTAGGAACACAACAACTAAAACAGCCAGGCACAACCAGTACAGATTTTTGGTTTGCAGCACGCCGACGAAGAAGTCGGGAACGTGCGTCGTGTCGAGCGCGAGACCTTCATCACCACCCGTGAGAGATCCAGGGTTCTTACGAATCAACACAGACCCCGCTTGCGCGAAGGCAAGCGTCACCATGGCGAATGAGATTCCCGTGACGCGAAGGCTCAGCGCGCCGACGGCTGCCGCGACGATCAGACCGGCAACGAACGTCACGATGATCGCGGGAAGCAACTCGAGGCCATAGTGACGCAACGCGATTCCGAGACCGTACGCGCCGATCGCAAAGTACAGGGCATGCCCGAACGACAGCAGACCCGCGACTCCGAAAATCAGGTGGTAGCTGAGCGCAAGCGCCGCGATGAGCATGCTGAACGCGAGAAGCTGCAGCGTGCCTGGCGTGTAGGTCGGGCCGGGAAAAATGCCCGGGATGTCGAGCGCGAGCATAGGCAGAAGCGCGAGGAACGCGATGAGCGCACCACCGAGCCCCCACTTCACGAGCGGCTGAGAAAGGAGGTTCTTCACGTTGTTCATGCTTTGCTCCCGAGAAGTCCGGATGGTCGCACCAGAAGTACCACCGCGAGCAGGAGCACGACGACGAAGTCGCCTGTACCACCCAGATAGTAGTTCGCGAACTGCTGGAGGACAGCCACGAGCGCGGCCGCAATCGCGGCGCCGCTGAGCGAGCCGAGGCCACCGATGACGGTCACGATGAACGCGAAGATGAGGAGTGATCCGCCGATGCCGGGTGCCACATAGCCGTAATAGCTCGAAGCGAGCACTCCGCCGATTCCGGCGGCTGCGCCACCGATGGCGAACACGACGGTGAACGCGCGCCGCACGTCGATACCGAGCGCCGTCACCATGGAGCGGTTTTCAACTCCCGCGCGGATGATGAGGCCGTACCGCGTGTACTTGAGGAACGCGACAATCCCGAGCAAGACGAGCACCGCTGCGAGAATCAGAATGAAGCGGTTGTTCGGAATGGACGCACCGAGAACGTTGGTTGTTTCGCTGAGCCACGTCGGCCCGGTGACGTAAATGGGGTCGACTCCCCAGATTCCGTCGAACAGCGCCACGGAGGCGAGTGCCAGCCCGACGGTGACGAGCACTTGTTCGATGTGCCGTTCGTAGAGCTTGCGGATGAGGAAGAACTCGGTCGCTGCCGCGAAAGCCGCGCCCACCACTGCTCCGACGAGGATCGAGGCAATGAAGGTTCCCCAGCTTTCGGCGCCGAGCCGTTTGGCAACCTCCCAGCCGGCGAACGCACCGAGTGTGAGGAAGGAACCGTGCGCAAAGTTCAGCACGCCCATGAGCCCGTAAATGAGCGAAAGCCCTGACGCTACGAGGAAATACAGTGCACCGAGCCCAAGGCCCGTGATGAGAAGAAGAACGACGGTGCTCATGCGGAGGCCGCCGTTCCGGTGCCCACTCCGAGGAATCGCTGGATCATGTCGTCATCACCGAGGAACTCGGCAGCGCTGCCGGTGTGCACAACGTGTCCGCCTTCGATGATGATCGCATCCGCTGCGAGCTGCCGAACGACCTGCAGGTTTTGTTCAACCAGCAGGATGGGAACGGTTTTTGCTGCTTCCGCGAGCGCCGCCGCGACTTCGCCGACGATGATCGGCGCGAGCCCTTTCGTCGGTTCATCGACGAGAAGAAGTTTGTTGGTATTGAGGAGGGCGCGTGCGAGAGAAAGCATTTGCTGCTGGCCCCCTGAAAGCGTTCCAGCGAGTTGGCCAGAGCGCGCAACCAGGTCGGGGAAAAGTTCTGCGACAAAGTCGCGCCGTGGATTCGCATCCCGCTCGGCAAGCCGCAGATTTTCGGCCACCGTGAGCTTCGAGAACACTTCGCGGTCCTCCGGCACGTATCCGATGCCGTACTGCACGATGCGGTGAGTGCGCTGCTTGTCCAGCCGCGCACCGCTTTTGCCGTCGCCGTAGAACGTGACCTCGCCTCGCCGTTCGATGAGCCCGAGGATGCCCTTGATAGTGCTCGTTTTGCCCACCCCGTTGCGGCCGAGCAAAGCTGTGACACCTGTAGCTGGAACGTCGAACGTGACGTCCTCCACCACGAGTTGTCCTGCGATGCGGGCGCTAAGGCCCTTCACCGACAGAATAAATTCGCTCACGCGACTTCCCCCAAGTAGGCGCCCTGCACTGCCGGGTTCGCCATGACGGCTTCCGGGGTGTCGTGGGCAAGTAGTTGACCGTGGTGCATGACCGCCACGGTATCGACGAGTCCGAGAACAACGTCAATGTGGTGTTCGACCATGAGCACGGTACGTCCGCTGCTCTTGTGCAGACTTCGGATGACCTCGACAAGCCCTGGCACATCGCCAGAGGCGACACCCGCCATCGGCTCATCCAGCAGGATGACGGTCGGCTCGGTCGCCAGGAGCATGGCAATTTCTAGTTTGCGTTTGTCGCCGTGGGAGAGCACTCCGGCTTCCGTGAGCGCGTGGTGTGTGAGGCCCACTTCCTCGATGCGCTCCATCGCGATGGTTGTCGCGCGGTCTGACTTGTGCGGAAACCGCACGATGGAGAGGCTGCCGCCCAGGGCGACCTGAGCGGCAAGCCGTACATTCTCCACAGCCGTGAGCCCATTGAAGAGGCTCGACGTTTGGAAGGTTCTGCCAAGCCCAGCCCGTGCCCGGCGGTGAATCTGCTCGTTCGTGACGTCTCTCCCGGCCAGGCGGACCGTCCCCGATGTGGGGGCGATCACTCCTGAGATCAGGTTGAACAGGGTGGTTTTCCCTGCTCCGTTCGGTCCGATGACGCCGAGCATCTCGCCCGCCGCGACCGACAGCGACACATCGTCAAGGATGCGCGCGCCACCGATCTGGAGGCTGAGATGCCGGGCTTCGAGCACAGGCTGGTTGGCAGTCATAGTGTGTCGATGCTACTTCGCAGCCGGCGGCGCAACAGTGTCGGCGTCGACGACCTTGATGAGCTCCGGCACGTAGGTGTCACCGGATGCAACAAGTTTCGCCTGGAACATCGGCTGGATGAGCGCGTGGTCTCCCGCGCGGATCGTAATCTTGCCCTTGACGGAGTCGAAGCTCCAGCCTTCAAGCGAGGCCATCATCTGCGCAACGTCATCGCCGCCGCCATCCTTGATCGCGTGAACGATCATCTGGGCTGCAACGAAGCCATCCGGCGTGAACAGGTCGGCCTTCTCGCCGTTGGCGTCGAGGAAGCTGATCATCTGCTTCTCGATGTCAGTTCCCGCTGCACCACTGAAGTAGTGGTTGAGGAAGCTGATGTTCTCACTCGCTTCGCCGTAGGCACCGTAACTGGCGATGTCGCCAAGGCCTGTGACAACGGGGAACAGGTCGAAGATGCCCTGCTGGGTCAGTGCTTGCCACATTGCACCAGTGGTTGCACCTGCCCATGCCGCAAACACCATGTCGGGGTTCGCGTCGCGCAGCTTCTGTGCGAACGGAGTGAACTCGGTGGCGTCTTCCGGAACGAGCTCGCCGACGACTTCGGCACCCTGGGCGCCGAGCACGGCGGTCACGCCTGCGACGTTGCCCTGGCCGAACGCGGTGTCCTGAGCGAACACGACGACCTTCTTGCCATTCAAGTCACCGACGAAGGTTCCCGCCGTGGCGACATCCTGCATCGTCTGGCGTCCTGAGCGGAACGTGTATTCGTTGACTCCAGTGATGGCGTCAGCGGCAGCGGGGCCGGAGATGTAAAGGATCTTGTTCTGTTCGGCCTGTTCTGCGACCGCGAGGGCGATTCCGGAGGATACGGTGCCAGCAATAATTTGCGTGCCGTTTCCGATTGCTTCCTTTGCCGCGGAGACTGCCTTGTCGGCGTCACCTGCGTCATCGACATACGTGATGTCGAGCGCGCGGCCATCAACCATGCCCGTACCGTCTGTGGCGTAGTCGAATCCGGCCTTCAGTCCCTGAAGGTACTCGGCGCCGTATCCCGCAAGTGGGCCGGTTGTGGACGTGATGATGGCGACCTTGACTGCGGAAAGCTCTGCGTCCGGGCTCGTGGTTTCTGCTGTAGGTGCGCAACCGGCGAGAGCCAGTCCTGCAATGGCCAGGATGGCCGGAGCGAGGTACTTCTTTTTTGCTCGCATTGTTTTGCCTTTCATGCTGTGTTGGCGTTGGGAAATCGTCCAAACATGACAGACGATTCAGGTCTCAGTAACTTAGCCTGCGACGCGGTAGAGTGTCAAACACAAACACCTTTTCTACAACTCGCCACGGAGCAAACCATGAATCAGCGCGACGTCGTCATCCTCGCTGGGGCTCGTACCCCACTCGGCAAACTCAACGGGGTCCTTTCCTCCCTTACGTCCGTCGAATTGGGGGCGATTGCACTGCGAGCGGCGATTGAGCGATCCGGCGTCGATGTCGCAGACATCAATGCTGTCATTTTCGGCCAAGTCCTCCAAGCCGGCGTAGGCCAAGGCCCCGCGCGGCAAACCTCGATTGCCGCCGGCATCGGCTGGAATGTGCCGGCCACGACCATCAACAAACTGTGCCTCTCCGGCCTCACCGCCGTCATTGACGCTGCTCGGCTCATTAGGTCTGGGGAAGCAGAAGTGGTCGCCGTCGGTGGTCAGGAGTCCATGAGCAATGCGCCGCACCTCCTCATGAACTCTCGCAAAGGCTGGCCGTACGGCACCGTCTCGGCGATAGACCACATGGCGAACGACGGACTCTCCGATGCGTTCGACCATGACTCCATGGGGCTTTCGACGGAACGCCACAACATGCCTCTCGGAATTTCGCGCGGAGACCAGGATCGCATTGCCGCTGCATCTCACCAGCGGGCAAACGCGGCGGCCGAACTTTTTGCCGAAGAAATCACTCCCGTCACTATCAAGGGACGCAAGGGCGACACTGTCGTGACCGTCGACGAAGGAATCCGCCCAGATACAACGGAAGAGTCGCTCAGCGGCTTGAGACCAGCGTTCGACCCTCAAGGCACCATTACCGCAGGCAACGCTTCCCAGATCAGTGACGGAGCAGCAGCGCTCATCGTCTGCAGCCGCGACTACGCCGAAGCCCACGGACTGGAGTGGCTTGCACTCATTGGCGCACCTGGCCAAGTGGCCGGTCCGGACAACTCATTGCAAGCGCAGCCAGCCCACGCGATCGCCGCCGCGCTCGAGCGCGGCAAATGGGAAACCACCGACCTCGACTTCATCGAAATCAACGAAGCCTTCGCGGCAGTCGCTCTGCATTCGAGCAGAGCCCTCGGCGTGAGCCTCGACATCGTCAACATCCACGGCGGAGCCATTGCGCTCGGACACCCCATTGGAGCATCAGGGGCGCGCCTCGCACTGCACGCAGCTTACGAACTGAAGCGCCGCGGCAGCGGTCGCGCTGCGGTGTCGCTGTGCGGTGGAGGCGGCCAGGGCGAAGCGCTGCTGCTCTCTCGGTAGATCAGAGGATCGAGATCGGCTTCACGATGTCGGCGTAGATGAGCAAAAGACTCATTCCGGCCAGAAGAATCACGACCGCGAGAGTCAACGGAATGACCTTCGCGGTGTCGACGGGCCCAGGATCCGGCCGCTTGAATAGCTTCGCGAACAGTTTGCGGATGCCCTCCCACAGCGCGCCTGCAACGTGTCCACCGTCAAGGGGCATGAGCGGGATGAGGTTGAACACGAGCAACGCGATGTTGACTGACCCGACGAGGCCGATGAGGTAGGCAGCGCGCTCCACGACGGGAATCGTGTTAATGCTCGTCACCTCGCCGGCAATCCGCCCGACGCCCACCACGCTCAATGGCCCATTCGGGTCGCGTTCTTCGGTTCCGAATGCGGCATTCCACACGTCGACCATCCGTTGAGGCAAATGAATAATGATGTTCGACACGGCGACGATGTTGTCGCCGACGGCGGGCAGCACCGAGGTGAGCGGCTGAGGAACATATTCAATGGCCGCCGTGATGCCAAGCATCCCCACGTTTTCAGTGAGCGGATTCCCGCTGGCATCCGTCGCAATAGAACCATCGTCATTGACCACATAACGCTGCGTCGGCGCCGGAGTCACGCTGATGCTGACGGGAGCACCGTCACGTTCAACAACAATGTTGAGCGGTGTGGATGGCGACGTCTGAATCACCGAGGTTGCCTGCCCCCATTCCTCGACGGGCACCCCATTGATGCTCACCAGACGGTCCCCCGGATTGATACCGGCCTTAGCACCTGGAGCTTCAGGGTCGCTCGCTGAGCACTCTGTTTGCGAGCTCGTCGCCGGGATAAGGCACTCGCTCACGCTGCCGATCGTTGTGCTCACTTGCCGCGCCCCGAACCCGCTCAACACGACCGCGAACAGCAGGACCGCGATCACGAGATTCATGAACGGGCCGCCGAGCATGATGATGATGCGCTTCCACATGGGAAGCCCATAAAACGTGCGGTGCTCTTCACCGTCGAGCACGGTGTCGGCGCTCGATGTTCTGGCATCCTGCACCATCGTTTGAAAGAAACCCGTGCTCGCGGTACGCCCGCGGCCTCCTGGTTTCACGGGAGGGAACATTCCCGCCATGGAAATGTAGCCCCCGAGAGGAATCGCTTTGATCCCGTACTCGGTTTCGCCGCGTCGTCGAGACCAGAGTGTCGTGCCGAAACCGATCATGTACTGGCCGACCCGCACGCCAAACAATTTCGCAGGGATGAGGTGACCGAGTTCGTGAAGTGCGATAGAAATCGCGAGCCCCAGCGTCACAATGACGATGCCGAGAATGTAAAGAAGCACGGTTTCCATGGAGTGAGAGTACCCGCCGCTAGCTTGAGATCAGTCGATTGGCTGCCGAGCGCGCCCAGAGTTCTGCCTGAGAAAGGACCTCCACTGTCAACTCACCCGAGACGGGTGCGAAATCGTCGACGATTCGGTCGATCGTGTCAACGATGTCCACGAAGCGAATCCGGCCATCGTGGAATGCGGCGACCGCTTCTTCGTTGGCCGCGTTGAACACCGCTGGATAAGCGCCTCCAGCGCGCCCCACCTTGCGGGCGAGAGCCACGGCAGGGAAAGTTTCCTCGTCGAGGGGTTCGAACGTCCACGTGGTCGCGGCCGTCCAGTCAAGGGGCACTCCTGCACTTGCAACGCGGTGCGGCCAGTCAAGTGCCATCGAAATGGGCAATCGCATGTTGGGAGGGGAAGCTTGCGCGATCGTCGAACCATCCACGAACTCCACCATCGAGTGCACGATCGACTGCGGATGAACCACAACATCAATGCGGTCGTACGGCACCCCGAAAAGTACGTGGGCTTCGATGACTTCGAGCCCCTTATTGACCATCGTGGCCGAGTTTGTGGTGACGACCATCCCCATGACCCAGCTCGGATGAGCAAGTGCCTCCTCCGGAGTGACGTTCTCAAGCGACTCGCGGCTTCGACCGCGGAACGGGCCACCGGATGCCGTCAGCACGAGCCGCTGCACTTCGGAGTCCTCCCCCGCCATGAGCGCTTGAGCAATCGCGGAGTGCTCGGAGTCGACGGGAACAATTTGCCCGGGAGCCGCGATGCCGGTCACAAGCCCGCCGCCCACGATAAGGCTCTCCTTGTTGGCGAGAGCGAGAGTGCGCCCTTCCTCGAGCGCGGCGATCGTGGGGCCGAGACCGATGGAGCCGGTAATACCGTTGAGCACGACATCCGCATCTACGGAGCGAATGAGCTGCTCGGCCTCCTCAGCACCGACGGCCGTGTGCTCGACACCGAATGCTGTCGCTTGCGCGCGCAGCAAAGCGCGGTTTCGACCTGCGGCGAGCCCAACAATCTCGAACCGATCCGGGTTGGCACCGATCACTTCAAGCGCCTGCACCCCGATGGAACCTGTGGAACCGAGAACGATGACTTTTCTCACGGCGCGCATCTCCTCAAGCGAAGCTCCTCACATCATTTCACGTCGTGAATTTTGATGAGGAAGACGAGCGTTTGCCCTCCGAGCTGGTGAGCGGAGGGGTCGCTTCCGTACGCGTACTCCGGCGGGATTGTCACGAGAACCGTTGAGCCAACCTTCTGGCCTACTAAGGCTGCGGCGAACCCTTTAATGACGCCACCCACGGGGAAAGTTGATGGTTCTCCGCGATCGTAACTTTGGTCGAACACTTCGCCCGTGTCCCACGACGTTCCCTGATAGTCGATCGTGACGGTTGCCTGTGAATTTTCGACGATGGCGCCTGTGCCTTCCTCGAGGACCTTCAACTGCAACTCTGTCGAAGGAGCGGTATTCGGCAGGGTGACGACGGGAACATCCGCCGAGAGGTCGACCGTTGGCACGTTGTCGACCCACGCGGCAGGAGTCGGCAGCGGCTCTGACTCTGAGCCCGACTCTGGCTCGGGGGTAGGTGCCTCAGTAGGCCCCGGTCCCACTTTGCTCACATCGAAAATGAAGATCATGGTGTCCGTGGCGCCGATGCCAAACTGAGGACCGGAATCGCCGAAGAGTTCAACAGCGGGAATCGCGGAGACGATGCGGTCGCCCGGCTGAGCGCAAAGGAGCGTGTTGTACAGCCCAGGGAAAAAACTCTCCATGGAATCGTTGACGCCAAACTCGTTTTCGGCCCACGTCGAATCAGCATCGAGCTGCACTGGCTCCCCCGTCGACGCGTTATACGCGCCGTAATGAGCAGTGATCATGTCTCCGTCTAGAGCTGCCGCACCATCACCAGAAATGAGAACACTTCGCTCAGTCTCATCCGCCTCAAACGACGTCGGCAGCGTCACTTTCGGCTCCTTGCCGAAGTCCCCAGTGACTTTAATGGAGGATGAGTGTTCGCCAGGAGGAGTCGCTTCGCACGTGTCTGCCGCTGGCGCGGTGCAGGCGACCAGAGAGAGTGCGACCATGGCGGCCAGAGTGACGGACGTGACGATTTTTGGCACAGTATGACTTTCGTTGAGTGCGGGGGGCGGATTCATCCTGTCTCTACAAACTATGCAAAGCCTGACAGGAAAAGACCAAACACTCAGCCTACGACGATGCGTGGCTCATGGTGCACAGCGAAGTTCACTGAGTTCGCGATAAAACACTTTTCGCTCGCCTCGAGATGGGCCGCACCCGCGGCATCCACCATGTCAGCGGATTCCACTGTCACGAGAGGGCGCAAAGTCACGGACGTGAAACGGCCACCTCCGTCTCCCGTCTGCTCCATCGTGCCTTCGGCGGTATCGGTGTACGCGGTCACGACGACGCCGCGAAGTACGGCAACGTGCAGATAGCTGAGCATGTGGCATTGGCTGAGCGCGGCAACCAGGAGCTCTTCCGGATTCCACCGATCGGCGTTTCCGTGGAAGGTTCGGTCAGCAGACGCCTCAATCGGATGCTTACCTTCGGCCGTCAGTAACAGTTCGCGACCGTAGTCGCGATAGCCGCTCGTTCCGGTCCCCCGGTTCCCGAGCCACTGGAGCGTTGTTTCGTAGTGATGTTGGTGCTGCACGTTGTGCAGAATATCATTCAGCAAACTGCGAGCACGGAGATAGACTGGCCTTACTATGACTGACACGCTTTCTGCCCATGTTTCCGCGCCCACCTCATCGAAGGCTGGCGAATCCGGCGCCGCGGATTTTCCGCGCGAACGTCGCGTCGTCACGCCGATTCCTGGCCCGAATTCACAAGCCCTTCATAAGCGACGCGAAGCGGTAGTCGCTAGCGGTGTCGCCTCCGGCTTCCCTATTTACGTTGAGCGCGCCCACGGTGCCATCATCGTCGACATCGACGGCAACCAGTTCATCGACCTCGGTTCAGGCATCGGCGTGACGACGATCGGTCACACGGACGACGGAGTCGTCGCGGCTGCGCGCCACCAGGTGGGCGAGCTCACCCACGGGCTCTTCACGATCACGCCTTACGAGGGTTACGTGCGCGTCGCGGAACTTCTCGCGGCACACACTCCTGGTGACTTCGCCAAGAAGTCAGTGCTCGTCAACTCGGGAGCGGAAGCCGTCGAAAACGGTGTGAAAATAGCCCGCAAGTTCACGGGGCGCAGTGGTGTTGCCGTTCTCGACCATGCTTTCCACGGCCGCACCAATCTCACGATGGCGATGAACTACAAGTCGATGCCGTACGGCCTCGGATTCGGTCCGTTCGTCGGCGACATCCACCACGCACCCAATTCCTACCCATACCGTGACGGACTGAGCGGTGCAGAGGCCGCGGAGCGCACGATCTCGTTCCTTGAGCGAACCGCTGGCGCCTCAGACCTCGCGTGCCTCGTCGTCGAGCCCATTCAGGGCGAAGGCGGATTCATGGTTCCCGCTGATGGCTACCTTCCCGCCCTTCAGGCGTGGTGCACCGACAACGGCATCGTTTTCATTGCCGACGAAATCCAGGCCGGAATGGCCCGGACTGGAACGTACTTCTCCAGCGAACACTTCGGCCTCGTTCCCGACCTCGTTCTGTCGGCGAAAGGCATCGCGGGCGGCTTGCCGCTCGCTGCCGTCACCGGTCGCGCCGACATCATGGATGCCGCCCACGCGGGTGGCCTCGGCGGCACGTTTGGTGGAAATCCCGTGGCCACCGCCGCCGCGATCGCCGTCTTCGACTCCATTGAGAAGAACGGTCTGCTCGCTGAAGCAAAGCGCATCGAAAACACGTTGAAGCCTGAGCTTTTGCGCTTGCAGGCTGCGCACGACATCATCGGCGAAGTCCGCGGAATGGGCGCCATGATCGCCGTCGAGTTCGTGCAGGCGGGAACCGGTGCCACAACCAAGGAGCCCAACGCCTCTGTCGTGTCGGCAATCTCGCGTTACGCGTTCGAACACGGTGTCATTCTGTTGACGGCGGGAACGAGCGGCAACGTCATTCGGTTCCTGCCGAGTCTCGCCGTGAGCGACGCACAACTGCTGGATGCCGTCAGCGTGATCGAGGACGCGCTCGCAACACTGTGAGCGCCCTCGCAACCGGCCACGCACTTGGCACAGACGGGGTCGTGGAGCTTGCGAACCTTGACCGCAATGGGCTGATCGAATCACGCCACCTCGGCGCCGCTGTCGTTGTGCGTTCTGCAGGCGACACCACGGGAGTCGAGACGGTGCGCGCGCTCGGCGACACGAGTGCGCTCGTCTATCCGCGTTCCTCTCTCAAGCCATTTCAGGCGATTGCCGTTATGCGCTCCGGAGTGACGCTGGAGGGGGCACAGCTTGTTCTCGCCTCCGCCAGCCACTCGGGAACTCCAGCGCACGTCGAGATTGTGAGCCAACTCCTCGATCGCGCCGGACTCACGGAAATTGACCTTCAGTGCCCCGTCGACTGGCCAGGAGACCCGGAAGCCGCGACGATAGCTCGCACGACGGGGCAACGCCGCCGCATCACCATGAACTGCTCAGGCAAGCACGCCGCGTTTCTTCTCGCGTGCGTGGAAAACGGCTGGTCGACTAACGACTACCTTGACCCGGAGCATCCGCTGCAAAAGGCGATCCGCGCGACCATCGAAGAGTTCCTCGGAGAGCGCGTCGGCCACGTGGGCGTCGACGGTTGCGGCGCCCCCCTCTTCGCGGTAAGCCTGAACGGCCTCGCTACGTCGTTCTCGAGGCTTGCTCGCGGCGTGAATGCCACGGGGCCCGATGCGGATGCCGCGCGCCTCACAGCGGCGATCCTCGCGAACGCGTGGGCGATCGACGGCCCCGGGCGACCCAACACCGTTGTGATCGACGAGCTCTCGCTCGTGTGCAAGGGGGGCGCGGAAGGCGTGATCGCCATGTCGACCATCGACGGCACCGCCGTCGCGCTCAAATCTCTCGACGGCAGCCACCGCATTACAAGCCTCGTCGCCCTCCACTTGCTTTCTCAGGCTGGCGCCATCCGGCTCTCCGAAGCCGAGCGCGTGTCCGCCCTCGTCACCGACCGCGTGCTTGGCGGCGGAAAGCCAGTCGGATCGATCAACGTCGCCTTCTGACTGAGCGCTAGCTTGCGAGCCACACCGTGGTGTCGCCTGGCAGGCTCGAATCGATTGGCTCTGAAGACATCAATATGGTGCCGGCAGGCAACGGAATGCTCTTCGAGCCCAGGTTAGCGATGACGGTGACATCACCATTGTGGAACGCGATGACATCCTTCGAATAGCCCTTCAGCCACTCGAGGTTGCCGAGTCCAAGACCGTGCAGTGCACGCAGGGACAGCGCGGCCTTGTAGGTCTCAAGAGTTGACCCGGGGATGCCTTCCTGCGCGTCACGCGCGTACGGAGCCCAATCAGCCGGTTGAGGCAACCAGCTCTCCCCCGAGATGCTGAAACCGTACGCGGGGGCTGCTGCCTCCCACGGGATAGGCACGCGGCATCCGTCACGCCCGTAGCGCTTGTGCTTCGTGCGGAACCAGGTGGGATCCTGTCGAGCAGAATCCGGCAACTCGACGTGCTCGGGCAACCCGAGTTCCTCGCCCTGATAGATGTACGCGCTTCCCGGCAAAGCAAGCATGAGTAGCGTCGCAGCACGGGCCCTTCGCAAGCCGAGCACGCGATCCGGTTTTCCAAGCGAGCGCGGACCAATCCCGGCACCTTGAGGGTTTTCGGCTGTGAGCGCGAGCCGCGAAGCATGCCGAACGACATCGTGATTCGAAAGCACCCACGTGCTCGGTGCACCAACACCACCGAAAGCTTCAAGCGACGACACGATCACGGAGCGAATATCTTTGGCATCCCAAGCGGCGCCCAAATACTCGAAATTGAACGCTTGGTGCATCTCGTCTGGACGCACCCAGTGTGCGAGCTCTGACAACGGATTTACCCATGCCTCCGCGACCAAAACGCGGTCGCCCGGATACTCGTCGATGAGCTTTCGCCAGTCGCGGTAGATCTCATGCACGCCCGGTTGCGCCCAATATGGCGGTGTTTCTGCCTGCCCGCCCATGCTCCCGACACCCTTCGGTGGTGTGTAGTCCGGCAGCCCCTCTTTCTTGATCAGGCCGTGCGCGACATCCACTCGAAAACCGTCGACGCCGCGATCAAGCCAAAATCGCAGGATGCCGCGGAACTGTTCGCGCACCCACGGGTTGCGCCAATCAAGATCGGGCTGCGACGAATCGAACAAGTGCAAATACCACTGGCCGGGAGTGCCGTCAGGCCGGTGGACGCGCGTCCACGCTGGGCCCCCAAAGACCGACTCCCAGTTGTTCGGAGGGGTGTCTCCGCCATGACCCTTGCCCTCCCGAAAGATGTACCGGCCACGCTCTTCGCTTCCTTCAGGAGCGGCGAGAGCGGCCTGGAACCAATCGTGCTGATCAGACGTGTGATTGGGGACGATATCGACGATCACGCGAAGAGCTAACCGGTGAGCCTGGGCAATAAGCGCGTCGGCATCATCCAACGAACCAAAGCGAGGGTCAACATCGCAATAGTCGGCGACGTCGTAGCCCGCGTCTTTTTGCGGCGACGTATAAAACGGCGAAAGCCACACGGCATCGACGCCCAGTTCTCGCAATGCCGGAAGCCGCGTGGTTACCCCTGGTAGATCGCCGAGGCCATCACCATTCGAGTCAGCAAACGAGCGTGGATACACCTGGTATATGACGGCCGAACGCCACCATTCTGTCTGAGTCACCGACCAACCATACCTAAGGCCGTGCGTAACCTACCAAACGTCGACGGCTACATCGCTCCGAGAAGGATGGACTGGTACTGGGCGCTGTAACGCTGTTCCTCACCCTGAGTGAGAGTGCGGAACGCCTTTGTCGTCGCAAAAGTTGCTTCAGTGGGGAAGATCATCGGGTTGCGGGAAAGTTCCTGCGGGACCTCCCCAATTTCCGGTTGCCTGATCTCTACAGGGGAAATAAAACTTGTCAGAGCAGCAACCTGCGCTGCGTTTGCCCGGTCGTAGTAGAAGTTGACGAAATCTTCTGCGTTGCTTTTGTGAGTCGAACCGGTCGGAATCACGACCACGTCACTCCACAGCACGCCGCCCTTGTCGGGAACGGCGAATCCCCATTTGTCCCCAGCGTGAGCGTTGATTTGCATGATGTCACCCGCTCGAGCAACGCTCGCCACGACAGCCCCGCTCATGAGGTCCTCTTTGTACTTATTGCCTTTGATACTGCCCACGTGCTTGCTCTCGACGTGCGTGCGCAAAATATTCACGGCGTTCGTGAAGTCAGCATCACCCCACTCGGGTCCGGAGATATCAACACCGCTATCCATCATGATGAGACCCAACGTGTCGCGCATTGACGACATGACCCCGACTTTGCCGGCCAATCCGGAATCCCACAGGTCGGAGACCGACTGCAAACCGTTCGGTAGCACCTCCTTGTTCCAGGCAATTCCGGTGAACCCGCTGCGCCACGGCAACGTCGCTCGACGGCCCGGATCGTAGGAGGCATCTTGAAACTGGAGGCGAATGTTGTTGAAGTTCGTGATGCGAGTGCGGTCGATGCCTTGCACGTAGCCCATGCGAATCCAGCGGGCCGCCATCCACTCGCTCAATACCGAGGCATCTGCACCGATGTCCTGACCAAGCTTCAGTTGACCCTTCGCTTTGCTGTAGTACACGTTGTCGTCACTCACAGCATTCGAAAACGTCACCGCGATTCCACTGGCAGCAGCGAACTTCTCTAACAGCGGATAATCTTCGCCGACGGTATTTCGGTAGGTGTCACGGCTATCAAACCGCAGGGACTTCTGCTTGTCGGACAGGTCTATTGCCGCCTTGGGTTTGGCTTCGGCCCCGCTCGAGCACGCTGAAAGAAAAAGTCCAGTCGCACCGACACCGGCACCCTGCAGGATAGTTCTCCTCGACAGCGGCATCATCTTGTGAGCGTCCCTTCACGGCATTGTGACCGGGAGCGTTCGTCCCCCGTTTGATAATGGCACAAGCGTGACCATCAACGACCCGCCAGTTAGGGGTACACGTCCACCCCAGTCCGGGGGTATCGTACGGTGCGTTTGCGAGAGTTCTCGCGGGGTCAGGCAGCGCCCAAAATTACGGACTGGTACTGAGCGCTGTAACGCTGTTCTTCACCTTGAGTGAGAGTGCGGAATTTGCGCATCTGCTCAAACGTCACCGTTGACGGAAAAACCATGCGATTGCTGGCCACCGACTCCTCAAGAACATCAATTTCGAGTTGACGGATATCCACGGGTGAAATGAAATTGGTCGCCGCGGCTACCTCGACAGCATTCACCGGGTCGTAATAGAAGTTGATGAAGTCCTCAGCATTGCTGCGGTGCGTTGACCCCGTCGGAATAACAACAACGTCACTCCACAGCACTCCGCCAGGTCCTGGAATAGCGAACCCCCACTGATCTCCCGCTTGAGCGTTGATCTGCATGATGTCGCCCGCGCGCGCGATCGTGGCGACCGTCGCACCGCTCACAAGGTCTTCTTTGTACTTGTTTCCCTTGATGCTTTGTACGTGCTTGCTCTTCACGTGACCGCGCAGCGTATCCACGGCAGCAGTGAACTCCGCGTCCCCCCAGTCGGAGTCCTCGATATCGACGCCCGCGTCCATCATGATGAGCCCGATAGTGTCGCGCATCCCCGACATCACGCCGACTTTGCCCGCCAAGGATGGGTGCCACAAATCCGAGACAGACTCCAAGCCATTCGGAAGAGCCGCTTTGTTCCAGGCAATCCCCGTGAATCCACTGCGCCACGGCAAAGACAATGACCGCTGCGGGTCGTTCTCGCCTCGGGCAAACCGAGAGCGAATGCTCTCCAGATTGGGGATGCGGGTGAGGTCGAGAGGTTGAACGTAGCCGAGCCTGATCCAGCGAGCGGCCATCCAGTCGCTCAGCACCGACGCGTCGGCACCAATGTCCTGGCCCATCTTCAACTGATCCTTGACCTTGCTGTAGTACACATTGTCGTCAGACACCGCGTTGGTATAGGTCACCGAAATTCCGGTCGCACCGGAAAACGCCTCAAGGAGCGGGAAGTCCTCGCCCACGGTGTTCCGATATGTGTCGCGACTGTCGAAGCGCAGTGACTTCTGCTTTGCTGACAAGTCTGTTGCAGGGGTTGGCTTCACGTCCGCCGCGCTCGAACAACCCGCGAGCGCAAGAGCAGATGCCCCGACCATCGCTCCCTGCAACATTCCGCGCCGGCTAAGGCCTGACGCGGAGATCCCACATGACGGCGATGTACTTAACTTCACTGGACGTGCCTCCCCCGAAACAATAGAACAACGTCACGCAATTTGATGTCATAGGAACGTTGCCAACGACAGGACGAAACGCTCCATGCGATCCTGTCACACCCCGCGCGCTGGTTGAAGGACCCAAACGGGGTACGAATGGTCCTTTAGCGGGCGATCAACCGACTTTTGCTTGACGCTTTCGCTTAGCGGCCGAGCTGAGCTGTGAAACAAGCACAAGCATGATGGCGAGGATGAACACCGCGGAGGCGATCACATTTGCTTCTGCCGGAATGCCTCGCGCCGCCGCCGTGTAGATGTACGTCGGGAAGGTCACGGTGTCGAAACCGGAGTTGAAGTACGTGATGATGAAGTCGTCAAAGCTCAAAGCGAAGGACAACAGTGCAGCCGCGATGATTCCGGGAAGAAGAAGCGGGAACGTTATCCGCCAAAACACCTGGATCGGTGAACCGTAGAGATCGCGGCCCGCCTCCTCGAGAGCGGGGTCGAGCGTGGATACCCTCGCCTTCACGGTAACGACCACGAAACTCACGCAAAACATCGTGTGGGCAATCATGATGGTCCCGATGCCTTTGTCGACGCCCAGCGCAAGGAACTCCGCGGCGAGGCCCGCACCGAGAACGACCTCTGGCGTTGCCATGGGCAGGAACAGCAGAAGGCTAATCCCCGACCGAAAACGGAACCGATAGCGCACGAGTGCGAGAGCGATCATCGTGCCAAGAACCGTCGCGGCGATCGTCGCGACCGCACCGATCAGCAAGCTGTTGCCGAATGCGGTGCACACTTCCTGCTTGTTGCACACGTTGAGCCAGTTGTCGAACGTGAAACCTCTCCAGGCAATGTTCGACTTGAGGGTGTCGTTGAACGAGAAGATGAAGGTGTACGCGATGGGAATGAGCAGAAACACGAACGCCACGATCGTGTAAAACGGCAGCAGCCACTTCCCAAACCCAAAGGAGAAGGCGCGACCTCGTGGCTCTTGCGGGGATGTCGCTTCGTCGGCGGGTGCCACATTTACGGAAGGGGAAATCACAGGAGGTCCTCCGTTCCGCTGCGTTTCACATACGTGATCACCAGAACGAGAATGGCTGCCATGAGCAGAATCGACATCGCCGCCGCATCCGGATAGTTGTTAATGAACAGGAAGTTGCTTTCGATCGCGTTTCCGACCATTTGGGAGCTTGTCCCTCCCAGGAAGTTTTGACTTGCGTTCACATAATCGCCAGCTGCCGGAATAAACGTCAAAAGCACTCCTGAGACGATTCCCGGCATCGACAACGGCAACGTCACCGTGCGGAAGGTCGTGAACGGATTTGCGTAGAGGTCGGTTCCCGCCTCAAGATAGCGCGTATCCAGACGCTCCAGCGTGGCGTAAATGGGCAGAGTCATGAACGGGATGAAGTTGTATGTGAGGCCGAACACGACAGCAACCGGCGTTCCCGTGATGTGCGCGTCCGGTGCGAGAAGAGAAAGCGCTTTCAGGGATGTCACAACGAACGACTCATCGGAAAGCAACGCTTTCCAGGCGAGAGTGCGCAGCAGGAAACTGATGAAGAACGGGGCAATCACGAGCACCAGCATCAGGTTTTGCAGCATCGGCCAGCGCCTGGCTTTCACCCCAATGAAATAGGCGAGTGGATAACTGAACAGCAGCGCAAAAATTGTCGCAAGGAATGCGTACAGGAACGACCTCAGAAAGAACTCACCGTACTGGGCGATCACACTCGTGTAGTTCTGCCAGTTAAACGCTGGCTGATACTCCCCGATATCGCCGCCTGGGACGGGCACTTCGAGCGAAGTGATAATGAGCGAGACGAGAGGTACGAGGAAAAACAGAGCGAGGTAAAGAATGCCAGGAAGCAGCAGGAAAATGGCAATCCTGCTTTTACGTCGAGGCGCCTGCTCTCGAGCAGTCCCCGTCGCGAACGCGCTAAACGCCATTGTTAGGCTTCCTCAAGCTCCGACTGGAGCGCTTTCTTCTTCTGCACCGCAATCGAGACCGTATCGTCCTCGGTCGAGAACTTGGCTTCGCCCACTTCTTCGTGCTCCAACCCGAAGCCGTGATCAATCTGCCAGGACACCCAGACTTTCGCGCCTTGCGCCGCGAGGGGGGCCGTCGTGGTGTTTTGCGCGAACACGACGATGGGGGTGTCGCTTTCCGAGAACGCCACGAGGTATTGCGTGCTCACGCCGCTGAACGAAACGTCGACGATTCGACCAGGGCCGAGAATGTTGACTCCCGCGGCAGCTTTTGGTTCGTCCGTATGCAAGTGAAGCTTCTCGGGGCGGATTCCCACGAGCACTTCGCCGGAGTGGCGTTGTGCTCTTTTCACAGGAACAGCGATCTTCGTGCCGCGAAGGTCCACGGTAATGCTGTCGACGCTCGTTGACACGACCTTGCCACTGAAGAGGTTTGTCTGTCCCAGAAAGTTTGCCACGAACGCCGTGCGGGGAAGCTCGTAGAGCTCTGAAGGCGCCCCAAGTTGCTCGATTCTTCCCTTGTTCATGACCGCGACGGTATCGGCCATCGTCATGGCCTCTTCCTGATCGTGAGTGACGTGCAGGAACGTGAGGCCGACCTCCTCTTGAATCGACTTCAACTCAAGCTGCATCTGCCGGCGGAGCTTAAGATCCAGCGCGCCAAGTGGCTCATCCAGAAGCAGCAAAGCTGGGCGATTGACGATCGCTCGGGCAAGCGCGACTCGCTGCTGCTGCCCACCAGAAAGCTGTTGAGGCTTCCGCGCCCCCAAGTGGTCAAGCTCAACGAGTCGAAGCGCCTCGTGTGCCTTGTCCAACGGGTCCGGCATCCGTCGCCGACGCAAACCGAAGGCGACGTTGTCCAGCACGGTCATGTGGGGAAACAGCGCATAGCTTTGAAAAACGGTATTGACGGGACGCTGGTACGGCTTGAGGTGAGTGACATCCTTGCCGCCGATCAGGATCGATCCCTCAGTGGGGTCGTCGAGTCCGGCAACAAGGCGCAGCGTCGTTGTCTTTCCACAGCCTGACGGCCCGAGCAGGGCGAAGAACGACCCTGCCGGGATCGTCAGGTCAATGTGTTCAATCGCTGTGAACCCGGGGAATCGCTTTGAGATCCCTCTGAGTTCAAGATCCGCACCACTGTCCGCGAAAGTACCGACTGCCATAGGTCAAGCCCCCAGCATGACAGCCTGGTACTGCGGGCTGTACTTCTGCTCCTCGCTGGAGGAGAGGCTGCGGAAAATGTGCGCCTTGGAAAGGGTGTCCTGACTCGGGAAAATCAGTTGGTTGTCCACGAGGTCGGGGTCGAACGCCTCCATCGCTTCCTTAGCACCTACCACCGGCGGGATGTAGTTCACCCACGCAGCGACTTCGGCCGCCACTTCAGGTTCGTAGTAGTAGTTGATGAGCTTTTCAGCGTTCGACTTGTGCGGGGAGCCAATCGGCACAACGAAGTTGTCACTCCACAGGGTTCCACCCTTGGATGGCATGGCAAACTCCCAGTGGTCGCCGGCTTCAGCATTCAGCATGGTGATGTCGCCAGACCACACGATGGCCGCAAGAGTGTCACCGTTCTGCAGGTCCTCTGTGTAGGCGTTGCCCTTGATGTTGCGGATTTGGCCGTCAGTGACTTGCTTCCTCAGCAGGTCAATCGCCGCTCCGTACTCGTCGTCACCCCAGTCGCCTGAAATATCTACGCCCTGATCGAGCATGATACAACCGAGGGTATCGCGGAACTCCGACAGCACACCGACGCGGCCCTTCAGCGACGGATCCCACAGATCAGACACCGAGGTTAGTCCGCCAGGCAGTTTGTCTTTGTTCCAAGCAAGACCCGCAAACCCGCTCTGCCACGGAATCGACTTCTTGCGACCCGGGTCGTAGTCCACGTTCTCGAGTTCAGGGGTCAAATTCTTCAAGTTCGGAATATTGGCGTGGTCGAGGTCCTGGGTATAGCCGAAGCGAATCCAACGGGACACCATCCAGTCGGTGAGAACGGACAGGTCCGCACCGATGTCCTGCCCCAGCTTTAGCTGGTCCTTGATTTTCCCGTAGTACGAGTCGTTGTCCTGGATGGGTTCGGAGTACTCCGCCTTGATCCCGGTCGCCTTCTCGAACCCTTCGAGAGACGGATAGTTTCCGTTGTCGTCGGTGTCAAGGTACAGCGGCCAGTTGTCCCAGCGCACGATCTTGTCGGTGGCCGACATGTCCTCCGCAGGCTTAAGCGCCTCTCCACCACCGGTTGCACACGCGGCGAGCGCTAACGTGCTCGCACCGATACCGGCACCCTTCAAAACGTTCCTACGCGAGAACTGTGCGCGCTGGGCCCGAACAACAAGGCTCCGAATTAGCGGATCTTCTGGCAGTGGCTTGGTCATGGGAATCACGACTCCTTCACAACTAATAGCTTAAAGGCGGACAACTTTGTACCGTGTTGCTTGATACTGCCACAGTCTGGCACCTAATGACATCCAAATAGGGGCGATTCACCCACTTTTTACCTCGAATTTCACGAAATCAGCATCGAAACGGGTCGAATTGGTGCGGAATCCATCGTGCTGGCGGAGTAAAGTGGATTCTGATTCGGTGCGACGATGCGTCGACGACTTCGCACCTGTTCGCGGTGCGGGATCTGCGCAGGGCAGGAGAACAATGAAGATCGCTATCCCCAAAGAAATAAAGAACAACGAGTTCAGGGTTGCCATCACTCCATCTGGAGTTCACGACCTTGTGGCGAACGGCCACGACGTCATCGTCGAAACCGGTGCGGGCCTCGGATCATCTATTACCGACGAGGAATATGTGTCTGCAGGCGCACGCATCGCAGCTACGGCGAAAGAAACGTGGGCGGTCGCCGAGCTGCTCCTCAAGGTTAAAGAACCTATCCATGACGAATACCAGCACTTTCGTGAAGACCTCGTGCTGTTCGCCTATTTGCACCTTGCAGCCGAACCCGAGCTCACGTCGGCACTCGTGTCGTCCAAGGTAACTGCCATCGCTTATGAGACTGTGCAACTCGCCAACCGATCACTGCCACTACTGGCTCCCATGAGCGAAGTCGCAGGGCGACTCGCTCCCATCGTGGGCGCTAACGCCATGCTCAAGCCCAACGGCGGGCCTGGCCTGCTTGTACCCGGTGTGCCTGGCACGCAACCGGCTAAAATCGTGGTGCTCGGTGGCGGCGTAGCTGGAACAAATGCCATGTCCGTTTCCGTGGGCCTCGGTGCCGATGTGACCGTCCTTGATACAAACCTCCAACGCTTGAAGGAACTCGACGCGCAATACGCGGGAAGAATAAAGACCATCGCGTCGAACGGTTTTGAAATCGAACGCGCGCTTTTGACCGCCGATCTCGTGATCGGATCGGTTTTGATCCCAGGAGCGAAAGCACCAAAGCTCGTGAGCAACGACCTCGTGTCGCGCATGAAACCGGGAAGCGTACTCGTAGACATTGCGGTTGATCAGGGAGGCTGTTTTGCCGATTCACACCCGACAACACATGACAATCCGACATTTGTCGTACACGGATCCCTCTTCTATTGCGTCGCGAATATGCCGGGAGCCGTTCCGAACACCTCCACGAATGCATTGACGAATGCGACGTTGCCGTACGCTCGAGCACTCGCGAGTCACGGTTGGCGTGCAGCCCTCTCTGCGGATGACGCTCTCGCCAAGGGCCTCAACACGCATGCGGGAAATGTCATCAACGAACCCGTAGCGACCGCTCTCGGATTCGAGCACGTGACACTCGAAAGCGTGCTCGCCTAAAGCCCGAAACCACTCCCGTCACGTTGGCAATTTCGCCCTCGACATCCGGCCATCCGGGTGCAGGACGACGACGGTGTCGTGGGGAGAGTTCAGCGGCAGGGGCAATTCCCGGATTCGAGCAAGCGAGCGAAACTCTATCAACGAGCAATCGTGAAAAGCCACGGGAGAGCGTCCGCGAACTGCCCCGAAAAGTGCCGACGAGGAAAGCCAGGAATCCGGATCGCCCACAATAATCGTTGGTTGTGAACCACGGTCAATGCTGAGAGTAGTGAGTTTTGTCGGATCATGCTGCTGTGCGGTGAAGGCGTCAAGAGTGGTGACGCGACCAATCTTTTCTAACCGCCGGCACAGTGCGGCTGGTCTCGGCGACACGACGACGAGACTGCCGTCAAGCGAACTCTCAAGTGCCGGTGGCTGCGCTGCCTGGCTAGGTGGGAGAGGCTCAGAGAAGCACACCTGGACTCGGTGTCCACGCCAGAATCCTCCGCCAGGCGGTAGTTGAGCGGAGAACTCTGCGGCATCACCGCCCACGAGGACGTGCTCCTGGCGGTCACGCATTCGCAGCACGAGCGTTGATGCGCACAGCGCTGACACCGTGTGGATCCGGCCCCTCAGTGCACTCGCCGTGATGACGATGGCAGTGCCTGCCCGAGGGCCCTCTCTCGCAAGCGCCATGATCCTTTCCATCAAGGCAGACTCATGCTCCTGGCTGAATCTGCCCGATACATCGTCGAGGTCATCCAGAAGCATGAGCGCAGGCCCAGTGCCTTCCCGAATCGCAGCGAGTACGTTCGTCACGGTGTCCCAGGCCCCTTCCGCATGTGAAGGAACGGTGACGACCGTTCCCGCC